>Ga0194129_10000641_pt1 | contig 65107 bp, 65 predicted proteins | sample TA2KigCa35mmetaG_FD_150862 | JGI IMG/M metagenome (GOLD analysis project Ga0194129, IMG submission 150862) | Freshwater microbial communities from Lake Tanganyika, Tanzania - TA2015038 Kigoma Deep Cast 35m | ecosystem: Environmental > Aquatic > Freshwater > Lake | place: Tanzania: Lake... | reverse complement strand
GAAGGGGCGCGGAGTCGGCAGAAGATTTACCAGGGAAATCCCGCCGGCGGTGCCGCTATTGGGTCAGGAAAATACACTCAGCACCACCCGGCTTAGATGAGCGCCGCCTTCGAGACAAGAATGCCGTCAGCATCGGCATACACCCAGTCACCCGGCCGCACCACCACGCCAGCAATGTCGATCACGACATCTTTCTCGCCCAGGCCTTTGCGAATGCTGCGTCGCGGGTGGGTTGCCAGCGCACGAATACCGACATCGCACTGATTCAACTCTTCGCTATCACGCACGCAGCCGTTGACGATGATGCCAGCCCAGCCATTGGTTTGCGCCAGCACGCCAAGGTTGCCACCGACCAGCGCACAACGCAGGCTGCCACCACCATCAACCACCAGCACACTACCCTCGCCGGGTGTCTCCAGCGCCGCGCGTACCAGCACGTTGTCTTCAAATACTTTCAGCGTACGCGCCGGACCGGAAAAACGCGAACGCTTGCCGAAGGCTTTGAACACCGGAGGCAGAACTGACAGAGAGCCATCGATCAACTTCTGTTCGTTGGCATCGCAAAGATCGCAGGTGGCAAAGTCCTTATCCAATCAAGCCGCCTTTCTGAATCCTAGCTCGGAGCCAGCCACTTCAATTTCGATCGTGTCTTTCGGGCCGAAGCGCCCCTCAAGAATGGCTTTGGAAAGCGGGTTCTCTACCTCTTGCTGAATCGCGCGTTTTAAAGGCCGCGCACCATATACCGGATCAAACCCAGCGTCGGCCAACTTGTGAAGTGCTGCATCGCTGATATGCAAACCGATCTCCATCTTGGCCAAGCGCTGCTGCAAGGTAGCCAACTGGATTTTGGCGATCGCGCCAATCTGCTTGTCATCCAGCGAGTGGAATACCACTAGCTCATCGATACGGTTGATAAATTCGGGTCGAAAATGTCCACGCACCTCAGCCATGACAGCGAGCTTGACCAGTTGCGGGTCGCTGTCTTCCATCGACTGTATTTTGTGAGAGCCGAGGTTGGAAGTCATCACGATCACGGTATTTTTGAAATCCACCGTGCGCCCCTGACCATCGGTCATACGCCCATCATCGAGTACTTGTAACAGCACATTGAATACATCCGGGTGGGCTTTTTCGATTTCATCGAGCAGAATCACGCTGTAAGGTTTACGACGCACTGCCTCGGTCAGATAACCGCCCTCCTCGTAGCCGACATAACCGGGCGGCGCACCAATGAGTCGTGCGACTGAGTGCTTCTCCATGAACTCACTCATGTCGATACGAATCAGCGCTTCTTCGGTATCAAACAAGAAAGCAGCCAAGGCTTTGGTCAGCTCGGTTTTACCAACACCCGTAGGCCCCAAGAACATGAAGGAGCCATACGGACGATTTGGGTCGGACAAACCTGCGCGCGAGCGACGAATCGCATCCGACACTGCAGTGATGGCCTCATGCTGACCGACCACGCGCTTGTGCAGTTCATCTTCCATATGCAGTAGCTTGTCGCGCTCGCCTTGCATCATTTTCGAGACCGGGATGCCGGTCGCACGCAATACCACCTCGGCGATTTCCTCGGCACCCACTTGGGTTCGCAGCAGTTTCGGCTTGGCAGCATCTTGCTCGCCCTTATCCGCATGTTTCAGTTTGGCTTCCAGCTCAGGCATACGGCCATACTGCAGCTCGGACATTTTTTGCCAGTCGCCTTTGCGGCGCGCGTCTTCCATTTGCAGACGCAATCGCTCGATCTCTTCCTTGATTTGCTGGCTTCCCTGCACACCGGCTTTTTCCGCCTTCCAGATTTCCTCCAGGTCAGCGTACTCGCGCTCGAGCTTGGTAATTTCTTCTTCAATCAGACCAAGACGCTTTTGAGAGGCTTCGTCTTTTTCTTTTTTGACTGCCTCACGCTCAATCTTCAGCTGAATCAGGCGACGATCGAGTTTGTCCATCACCTCGGGTTTGGAATCAATCTCGATCTTGATCTTGGAGGCGGCTTCGTCGATCAGATCAATTGCTTTATCTGGCAAAAAACGATCGGTAATGTAGCGATGCGATAACTCCGCGGCTGCAACAATCGCAGGGTCCGTGATATCAACGCCATGATGCACTTCGTATTTTTCTTGCAGGCCACGTAGGATGGCAATAGTTGCCTCGACGCTCGGCTCATCGACCAATATCTTCTGAAATCGACGCTCAAGCGCCGCATCTTTCTCGATGTATTTGCGATACTCATCGAGGGTCGTCGCGCCAACACAATGCAGCTCGCCACGCGCCAATGCTGGCTTGAGCATGTTGCCGGCATCCATGGCACCTTCGGCTTTACCGGCGCCGACCATGGTGTGAATCTCGTCGATGAAAAGAATCGTCTGGCCCTCGTCCTGCGCCAGTTCTTTCAACACCGTTTTTAGACGTTCTTCAAATTCGCCGCGGTATTTTGCGCCTGCAAGCAACGAAGCCATATCGAGCGACAGCACGCGTTTTTTCTTCAGGCTATCGGGTACTTCGCCATTCACGATACGCTGCGCAAGACCCTCAACGATGGCTGTCTTGCCAACACCCGGCTCACCGATCAATACGGGGTTATTTTTACTCCGACGCTGTAGCACTTGAATGGCGCGTCGGATTTCATCATCGCGACCAATCACAGGGTCGAGCTTGCCTTGGCGAGCGCGCTCGGTAAGATCCATCGTGTATTTCTTCAAGGCCTCGCGCTGACCCTCGGCCTCTTGTGAGTCGACATGCTGACCACCACGTACTGCTTGAATCGCCGCCTCGAGTGCCTTGCGGTTCAGGCCATTGTCACGCGCCACGCGACCGGCATCGGATTTGTCATCGCATAGCGCGAGCAGCACCATCTCGCTGGCGATAAATTGATCGCCGTGCTTCTGCGCTTCTTTGTCGGAGAGATTCAGCAGTGCGGCCATCTCGCGACCTATTTGTACTTCGCCACCACTGCCACTCACCTTGGGTTGGCGCTCCAGGGCAGACTTGAGCGAATTCACCAAGCCACTGACATTCACGCCCGCACGTTGCAATAGCGAGCGACTGCCGCCATCTTCTTGATTCAACATCGCCGCCAGCAAATGAACGGGATCGATGTACTGATTATCGTTGCCGACTGCCAGGCTCTGGGCATCGGAGAGCGCTTCTTGCAGCTTGGTGGTGAACTTATCGACACGCATGTCAAAGGCTCCGGGTGATTATTTCAATGACATGGATTATTGGGCCTGGTGCCCGAAATTCAAGCCTTTACGCACATGCTTCATGCGCTCAGCCAACGCCAGGTCGCTAAACCTGCGATGCAGAGCGCAATCGAGCCGAGTAGATGCGTTCCCGAATGCAGCAAAGCAGCGATGTAATCACGCTGCTGTAACAAGGCAACCGCCTCAGCCGAGAAGGTTGAGAAAGTGGTCAGGCCGCCCAGAAACCCGGTGACGACGAGTAGCCGCCACTCGGGCGAGAGTTGGGGCCAATCATTGAAAAAACCGACAGCCATGCCGATCAGGTAGGCGCCGATTAAGTTGGCGGCTAAGGTACCCAGCGGCAGGCTTTGCAGCCGCGCGTTCAACCAGAGCGAAAACCCCCAACGCAACCAGGCACCCAACGTGGCGCCCAGCGCTATTGAAGCCAGACTCAGCGGGAGGGATCCCATTTCGCCATTGCCTCGTCATCCGAGACGCGCGCATCGACCCAGCGCGCACCAGACGGTGTCTGTTCTTTTTTCCAGAAAGGTGCCTGGGTCTTTAGATAATCGATAATAAATTCGCAAGCATCAAAGGCTTCACCACGGTGAGCGGAGGTGACAGCGACCAGCACAATTTGATCAAGCGGCTTCAAAGGGCCCACACGATGAATCACCAGCGCATCGAAGATGTCCCAGCGAGATGTTGCCTGATCAATGATGTCTTGCAGTGCTTTCTCGGTCATGCCGGGGTAATGCTCGAGCGCCATCTCGGCGACATGCTCGCCCTCATTCAGATCGCGCACCGTACCGATGAAGGTAACTACCGCGCCGACCTTGGGCGTGTGCGCACGTAGCTGCGCTATCTCTGTGCTGAGATCAAAGTCCTCGGTTTGTACGCGTACGCTCATGGAAAGTAATCTGCTTACTGAGTTCTTTGCGATAGGCTTAGCCGCCTGTCACAGGCGGAAAGAAAGCGAGTTCGCATCCGTCACTGATCGGCGTATCTGCGGCAGCCATTTGCTGATTACACGCCACGCGCAAAGACTTGCCATCAGCCAGCGCCTCTGACCAAACACCGCCTCGAGCACGCAAAAATACGCGTACGTCTCCAGCGGTGGTGATCTCTGGTGGCAGTGTGACTAACTCCGCGCCGGTACCCAGCGCCTCGCGCAGACTGGCAAAAAATTTGAGTTGAATCTGCATAGCTAGTTGAGCAGCTCGGAAAACGGGATGAAGTGTACGGTATCACCAGGCTGTATCGCCTGACCAGGCGGGTTGTCAATAAGACCATCGCCCCAAACGGTCGATGTGAGTACTGCGGAGCCCTGATTCGGAAAGAGATCAAGACCACCGGCATCGTTAACGCGCACGCGTAAAAACTCATTGCGTCGGTCGGGCTTAGCCCAAGCGAAGTCTGCACGCATCGGATACTTGCGAGGTGGTTTTACCTGTGCTCCTTGCAGCGCCTGAATGAACGGCCGCACAAAAATCAGGAAGGTAACGAAGCTTGAAACAGGGTTACCGGGTAGCCCGATAAAAAATGCAGGTGTTTGCGCGGTCATTCGTCGTACCTCGCCGAAAGCGAGTGGCTTACCCGGTTTAATCGCAATCTGCCACAGGTTGAGCTTGCCTTCGGCCTCGACGGCGGGTTTGACATGATCTTCCTCGCCGACTGAGACACCACCCGAGGTAATGATCAAGTCGTTACCGTCAGCGGCTTTGCGCAACGTATCGCGTGTGGCATCGCGAGAGTCGGGTATGTTTCCTAGATCGATAATATCGCAGCCAAGTTGCTGTAACAGGCCTCGCAGCATGAAGCGGTTCGAGTTGTAGATCGCGCCTAGCTTCAGCGGCTCACCTGGCATAGTGAGCTCATCGCCGGTGAAAAACACGCCAACCTTCAGACGACGATAGACCGGCAAAGTCGCCAGCCCTACCGATGCCGCAAGACCCAACTCTTGCGCACGCAGCAGCGTGCCGCGCGTGAGTATGGTGCTACCCTCGCGGATATCCTCACCACGGCGCCGCACCCACTCACCCGAGCGCGGTGAATGCTGCACTGTGACCTGACCTGTGCTCTCATCCAACGCACACTGCTCCTGCATGACCACCGCATCGGCACCTTCGGGAATGAGCGCACCTGTGAAGATGCGCGCGACCGTTCCGGGCTGCAGCGGCGCTCCGACATGCCCAGCCGGTATGCGCTGCGAGACCGGTAACACTGCGGCGCCAGACGCGCAGTCGCTTGCACGCACTGCGTAGCCATCCATTTGGGTGTTATCCATCGGCGGCACATCAAGCTGCGATAGCTGGTCGGCAGCAAGCACACGCCCGGTCGCGTCAAGCGTAGATAGCTGCTCAATATCGCTTACCGAGCGCACTGACTTAAGCAAAAAATCAAGCGCCTCTTGTACGCTTAACATGGGTTTCTTCGTCGTCATTATTTTTCGATCACGGAGTCTGCACGACGGGATGTTTCATTTATCTTTAAAGGCCGGTATGTTGTGCGATATAGCGCTTTATCTCTGCGACATCAGGCGCCATTACATCGAAGCGCTGCGGCAGTGATTCAATATGTTCAAAGCCTGCAGGGCGCTCGGCATCTCGACCTAGGGCCTCGCGAATGGTCTCATTGAACTTGGCCGGCAATGCTGTCTCGAGCACGATCATCGGAATCTGTGGCTCCCAATGCTCGCGAGCCACCTTTATGCCATCTGCGGTGTGTGTATCAATCGTCAGCCGGTAGCGTGTGTCTGCATCACGAATAGTTTTCAGACGATCTTGATGGGTTGATTTACCAGAACCAAAGCCAAAATTTCCTACCTTGGCAAATTCATCGCCGTCACTACCGGCACGACCGGACAAATTAAAGCCGCCGTGGGTCTCAACTTTTTTGAACAGCGCTGCAACGCGAGCGCTGTCGCCATCGAGTAAATCAAATACGAAGCGCTCGAAATTCGATGCTTTGCTGATATCCATACTCGGGCTACTTGTATGAAGCGTTTCTGCAGATTTTCTGACGCGATAAACACCGGTTTGAAAAAACTCATGCAACACATCATTTTCATTGGTTGCCACGATTAGCTTGCGAATCGGTAGACCCATCATGCGAGCAATATGGCCAGCGCAGATATTGCCGAAATTACCCGATGGCACGGTAAACGATACCTGCTGCTGATTATTACTCGTGGCCGACAAGTATCCACGGAAGTAGTAGATAACCTGTGCGACCACCCGCGCCCAGTTGATGGAGTTAACCGTACCAATTTTCTGCTTTTCTTTAAACGCAAGATCATTGGATACCGCCTTGACCATATCCTGGCAGTCATCGAACACGCCTTCGACCGCAATATTAAAAATATTTGGATCTTGCAAACTGAACATCTGCGCGCTTTGAAACGCACTCATTTTTTGGTGCGGCGACAGCATGAACACGCGAATGCCTCGCTTACCTCGCATCGCGTATTCAGCTGCGCTACCGGTATCGCCTGAGGTCGCACCAAAAATATTCAGCTCGCCGGATTGCTTCTGCAGCGTGTATTCGAACAGGTTACCAAGCAGCTGCATCGCCATGTCCTTAAATGCCAACGTGGGGCCATTGGACAATGACTGCAATATCAGCTGACGACCTTCACTTTGCTCTAAGGTTCGAAGCGGCGTGATTTGTGACGCGTCTTGATCAACACGACCATTACAGTAAGCCTGTGCGGTGTAGGTCTTGGCAGTCAGTGCCTCTAGGTCGGCCACAGGAATATCAGACGCGAACTTCTTCAGTATCTCGGCCGCTAGTTCAGCGTACGTCAGCCCGCGCCAGCTGCTCAGCTCATGCTCTGACACGTGCGGATAGTGTTCGGGTAAGTACAGCCCGCCGTCCGGGGCAAGCCCGCCAAGCAGGATGTCGGAAAAACCGGGGGTAGATGGGTGACCGCGGGTGGAGTGGTAGCGCATCGGACGCAGATTAGCTAAGACAAAGCGTTCAATTATACGAGGCAGTCTGTTTCCTCAGGAAAATCAACCCCGATCAAGGGCTCAGAAATGACTTTTTCGCATTAAGAGTGGTTGATTTGGCATGTCAATTTGCTCACATTTCCTGCCCACCTACGCTCCGGTTGTCAATCCCACGAATTAGGTAGTTTGCGCATTTTTTGATCGATTTGGCGCTAAAAAATCCCCTTGGGGAAATATTTCGATCATGAAATGAGCGGATTCTGATGGTCTAGCCAAGTTCTTGGCTGAGTACTCATCAGATGCTGCTTATCGAGCGATTGGCTACCCATCATCTGCGCTAAGGAGCCTACTCATGAACGAGATTCAAACCGAGACAGTCGATGCGGCAGTCGACGCCACTGCTGAATCAATTTTCAGCTTTGATCTGTTCAACAAAGTAGATGAAGAAGATATTGAAGAGATAGACGCAGAAGTTGAACCGACTGAGGCGAAAAGCGAATCTAAAGCTTCGCTCGCTCGGCAGAGTAGTCGGTCAATACTTGAAGCTACGCCAGACCGCGTACCCTACGAGCTTGATCAAGAAGCCTTGTTTCGAGAACTGATTTCACAGCACCAACGAAGACTGTACCGATTTGTTATCAAGTACATTGATCATCCTGACGATGCTGCAGACATCACGCAGCAGGCGTTTGTTGAAGCAGCGCGTACTATCGCCAGCTTCAGAGGCGATTCCAAGTTATCGACGTGGCTATTCGGTATCGCAATGAACATGGTCCGAAACTACCTAAGAAAACTTATAGAGCAAGACTTATACGAGCTACCTGTACTGTCTTATCAGGAATTGACGCCCGAGGTAAACATACCGCCGCTTGCGAGGGTAGAACTATGAGGAGGGTATATATGCATTGGACGTATAGTCACGCCTCGCTGTCGCCGTCCGATGGAAAACCAAGCGCTGCCTCAACAGAATCAAATTCATCCAGCAGCGCAAAGAAGCCACCCGCCGCAAGCACGCTGTGCACCTGCTCTCCTACTCCGGCCAGTACAGCGTTACCGTTGAGCTCGCGCAAACGGCGCAATGATTTCAAGATCACGCGCAGGCCATCACTGGAGATCATGGTCAGCTCACTGAAATCAAATACCACTTTGCGTAGTCCATCGCTCAGCGCCATTTCCAGCAACTCTTCCATTTCGTGGGCGACTTCCATACTTAGCAGGCCCTGTGGCCGGATGATAAATGCCTCGCTACGCGACTCGGTTTGTAAGGACATAGAAAAGCCATTAATTAATCGACGTTCGGATTGTAGCTTGGCTCGAGACAGAGTTCACACGAGACCCTAATGAAAATCGAACCTCACCTGGAAAGCATGCTTCCGCAACTTGAGTTGCGGGTGCTGTTCGGGCCGCAGTCTGGTAGCAGGCTGACGCTTTCGCCGGGCGACTACCTGCTGGGCACTGATGAAGACTGCGCGGTGATGTTGTCCGGGCCGCGCATGCAAGGCATCCACGCACGGCTCGCCTTCGATGGCGACCGTCCGTCGATCGAGCCGATGGATGGCAGCGTTACCGATGCACAGGGAAGATCGGTCGACGGTAATATCGCGCTTGCCTTGGGGATGCCGGTGGAGCTGGGCAGCGTGTGGATCGCGATTGATGAAATCGACGCTCCGTGGCCAGATCTGGATGCCGTCATCCCGCAACCCGGCACACATCCACACACAGCAGCGGGCGGCGATGACACTGACGCGCCGACGCAGGCCGCCGCCGCAGAAATCTCTTCCAGCGTAGACAAGCACAAGCCCGAAGTCGATAAGCAACGGCGACGCGCCAAGTGGATGCTAATGACATCGGTGACAGCTCTGGTAATGATTGCACTCGCCGGGATAGGCGGTGCGAGCTGGCTGGCAACGCGCCCGGTCGAAAGCGTCGCCCCCGCAGCACCAGCGGAGCGGAACGACACCCTCATCACCCAATTAAAACAGCGGCTGGCAGACGTTGCTCCCGGAAGATATATGTCCGTGTTGCCGGGTCGCGATGGCAAGCCGGAGATCATTGGTTACGTGAGCGATGAAGCGATGGAATCGGCTGTACGTGATGCCATCCGCAAGATCGTCAATACGCCCGCAGTCCATCTGTATGTCGACCAGCAGCTGCTTGTGCAGACACGCAAAGCCGCACAAACCATGAAGGACCCTACGCATGCCTTGTTCGAGGTCTCCGATGTCAGGAACGGCGTTGTAGTTTTAAACGGTACGGTAATTTCGCAAGCAGCAAAGGATGATCTCGCCGAATCTCTGCGTAGCCGCGTGCCGGGCTTGCGCGGCACTGAAGCCCCATTACGGATGGCAGAAGAGTTGCCAGCCTTGCTGCAAGAGAGGATGGCGGCAGCAGGTCTCGCAAAAAAGCTGCAAGTAGTCGAGCAGCAACCGGAATTCGTGGTGCGCGGCGCGCTGAGTGAAGATGACCTTCCTCGATGGGAAAACCTGCTGATGGCTTTCTCGGAGCAGTTCGGCCGTTTACTACCGATCCGCGCGACGATCATGCCGATTCCCCGCACCTTACCGGTGAATGTACAAACCGTGATCGGTGGTCCTATGCCTTTCGTTATCACCGACACGGGCGAGCGTATTGGGCCCGGCGGATCAGCCGGTAATCACACGCTATCCTCGGTGGGTGACAAGGAAGTCATTTTCGAAGGTAAACAACGCATTCGTATCCCTCGCTAACATTTTTTTGCAGGAGCTCGCATGAAAGAACCATTCGCCCCGCCAGAACTGACTGACGACATGGTAGCGACACTGGAAGAATTTCTACCCGGTGGAAGTCTTGCAGACGGCAATGGCGAAGCGCTCAATGCTGCGATCAGCACCGCACTCACGCATATGGAGCAGCGGCTTGCGATCAGGAGCCGCAAATCTCAATCACCAGAGCAGTTTGAAGCGCTATCAGCGGCGCGCCGGGCGGTACAGGGCGGCGAGCTTGCCTGGCAGTTATATCAGGCGGGCCTTTCAACCAAATAAGGTCGTACACGCATTCAACCAATCACCATCAGAGGAACCTATGTCACTCGCAAATACCGGACTAAAAAACATTTACGACAAGCTTGCGCCGAAGATGTCTGACAACGAGAGTTTACTTCGAGGCGAGCTGGATAATATCCAAGATGGCGGTGATGTGACGACCGCGCAGCTGCTGAAGCTGCAGTATCTAATATCGCGTTATACGGTTACCGCAACCGTATTTGCCGCGATCATTAAAGATCTTGGTGATTCCCTCAAGGGCGTGGCAGCAAAAATCAGCTAATAAAAGTGGGGGTGCCGGCGCGCTTCGCGCTACTTCAGTTGCTCTAGCCTGATTCGACTGACCTTACTTGCCACGGTGGGCAACGCCTCGATCGCTGCAATCGCTGCATCGGCGTGCTTTTCTTTCGTCTCGTGCGTCAGGATAATTAGATCGGTCTGCGTCTCGCCCTCACCGGCTTCTTTCTGCAGCATCGCATCAATGGAAATCGATGCGTCCGCCAGTAGGCGAGTGACGTCGGCTAATACGCCGGGCTTGTCAGCCACCCGCATCCGAAGGTAGTAGCTGGTAGTGACTTCCGACATCGGCAGAATAGGCGTATCGGCCATCTCATTGGACTGAAACGCAAGGTAAGGCACCCGATGCTCGGGGTCGGCAGTAGCGAGGCGGGTGATGTCGACCAAATCGGCGATCACGGCGGACGCAGTCGGTTCGGAACCCGCACCTTTACCGTAGTACAGCGTGGCACCGACCGCATCACCATTCACCACGACTGCGTTCATCGCGCCTTCGACATTGGCGATTAATCGGGTAGCAGGAATCAACGTCGGATGCACGCGCAGCTCGATACCCGACGCAACCCGACGCGCAATGCCAAGCAATTTAATCCGATAGCCCAACTGCTCGGCATAGCGGATATCGGTTGCCGATAACTTGGTGATGCCTTCAACATAGGCTTTATCGAACTGCACTGGCACACCAAAAGCAATCGCCGACATGATGGTAGCCTTATGTGCAGCATCCACACCTTCGATATCAAAGGTAGGGTCCGCCTCTGCATAGCCGAGTGCTTGTGCCCGCTTGAGCACGACATCGAAATCGAGTCCTTTATCGCGCATCTCGGACAAGATGAAATTGGTCGTGCCGTTAATAATGCCGGCAATCCATTGGATACGGTTTGCGGTCAGTCCTTCGCGCAGGGCTTTGATGATTGGGATGCCGCCTGCAACGGCGGCCTCGAATGCAACCATCACGCCCTTGTCTTCAGCGGCACGGAAAATTTCGGTGCCGTGCTTGGCGAGCAAAGCTTTGTTCGCCGTGACGACATGCTTGCCGTTGGCAATCGCTGTCATGACTAGCTCACGAGCGATGCCGTCACCACCAATCAGCTCGATCACGATATCGATGGACGGATCGCTGACTATGCGCCGCGCGTCATTCACGACTTCGACCGAACCGCCCGTGATCTGCTTGGCACGTTCGGTATCGAGGTCAGCCACCATCACCACCTCAATAGCTCGGCCGGCACGACGACGAATTTCTTCTTGATTACGACGCAGCACGTTGAAGGTGCCACCACCCACAGTACCAATGCCCAATAGTCCGACTCGGATTGGTTTCATCACAGATGCTTTCATGTCAGTGGTTGTTTAGCGTGCGTGGCGTCGGCGATAGCCATCTAGAAAATGCGCAATGCGGCCGAAAGCTGCCTCTAGATCATCTATGTTCGGCAGAAACACCAAGCGGAAATGATCCGGGCTTGGCCAGTTGAAGCCGGTGCCTTGCACAATCAGCACCCGCTCCTCGGCCAGCAACTCATAGGCGAACTGCTGGTCGTCTTGAATCGGATAAATCTTTGGATCAAGCCGCGGGAACATATACAGCGCTGACTTCGGCTTGACGCATGAAACACCAGGTATGTCAGTCAACAGTTGGTGCGCCAGATCGCGCTGTCGCGTCAAACGACCCTGCGGCGCCACTAAATCATTAATGCTTTGGTAGCCACCAAGCGCTGTCTGAATCGCGAACTGACCTGGCACATTGGCGCATAGCCGCATCGATGCCAGCATGTTCAGGCCCTCGATGTAATCTTTCGCCAAGCGCTTCTCACCAGAAACGACCATCCATCCGGCGCGGTAACCACAAGAGCGATAGTTTTTTGAGAGCCCATTAAGCGTGATGAACAGCACATCATCAGCCAACGAAGCGATCGAGGTGTGGGTATTACCGTCGTACAGTACTTTGTCGTAGATTTCGTCAGCAAACACAATCAGTTGATGCTGACGAGCAAGCTCAACGATTTGCTGAAGTACCTCGGTCGGGTAGAGCGCGCCGGTGGGATTATTCGGGTTGATAACCACAATGGCGCGCGTATTTTGCGTGATCTTGCTTTTGATATCGTCGATATCCGGGTACCAGCTCGCCTGCTCATCACACATATAGTGCACTGGGTTCCCGCCCGACAGGCTGACTGCTGCAGTCCACAACGGGTAATCAGGTGCCGGTACAAGTACTTCATCACCACTGTTGAGCAAACCATTCATGCTCATCACGATCAGCTCGGATGCGCCATTACCGAGATAGATATCGTCGATGGTGACGCCGGCGATCTTTTTCTCCTGGCAGTACTGCATGATCGCCTTGCGCGGTGCAAACAGGCCTTTCGAGTCGGTGTAACCTGCCGCATTGCCCATGTTGCGGATCATGTCCTGCACGATCTCTTCGGGCGCATCAAAGCCGAACGGCGCCAGATTACCGATGTTCAGCTTGATGATCTTGTGCCCCTCTTCCTCCATCTGGCGGGCTTTTTCCAGCACCGGGCCGCGAATGTCGTAGCAGACGTCTGCCAGCTTGAGAGATTTCTGGATGGTTTTCACTACTGGCTCTTAAATGAGGTGGGCCGGGCGCGCGGCCCTGGTGCTGTGCACTTGGCCACACTCGAAAAACAGCCATTTTGCCCCAAGTTGGCTCGTTTTTCCATGCGGATACGGAGGATCGCGATAAAATCGGGGTTGTTATGAAGCTGCATGTCACCCCGACCCAGCACTACCAGACAGTCACCGGCTACGATCAGGACTGGGTAGAGATCAATGCGGTTCGCTTTGATTCCAGCCTGATCGTATTACCCGAGGTCGCACCGAGGCCTTGGCCGGTAGGCGGTTTCGATTCACTTGAGGCGAAAGATTTCGAGCCCGTTGCGTCGCACTGCCCCGATCTGCTGATTCTTGGCACAGGGCGCAAACAACGATTTATTCACCCGCGGCTCATTGGCGTACTGCTCGCGCAGGGTATCGGAGTAGAGTGCATGGATAATCAGGCCGCGTGCCGGACCTATAACATCTTGATGGCCGAGGGACGCAAAGTCGCGCTGGCCCTGATCATGCAGTTCACCGAATCGTCGATGTAAAGGAAAGCTATGAGCGAACGCCCTTCGATCTTGAACATGACCGTGCCGGATTTCACTGCTGAGGTAACCGGCAGCGGTGCTTTTCGTTTGTCCGAGCACCGAGGCAAAAAAGTGATTTTGTACTTCTACCCCAAGGATAATACCCCGGGGTGTACCGCTGAGAGCTTGCAGTTTCGCGATCTTCACACGCGCTTCGTTAGCGCCGGTGCCGAGATCTTCGGCATCAGTCGCGACAGCCTGCGCTCGCACGAGGGCTTCAAGAGCAAGCTGGGATTACCATTCGAGTTGATCTCGGATACCGACGAAAAAGTGTGCGCGCTGTTTGATGTCATTGTCATGAAATCCATGTACGGCAAAAAAGTGCGCGGGATCGAGCGCTCGACATTCGTGATTGACGTTGACGGCAAAATAGTGAAAGAATGGCGCGGAGTTAAAGTTCCGGGTCACGTGGATGAGGTGCTTGAATTCATCGAAGGACTCGGCTGAAATTATCTAAGCCATTGAATCTTTTAAAGTATTTATATAAGCGGCTGTTCGGGGAGAGGGTTTTAAGCCTTCGTCTTGAGCAGCCTTTCTTTTTTTCCGGCCGGTATTTACTCACCGCTATTTCTTTAATTGCGTCCAATCCCCAAAAGAGGTTCTGATGCCCCTGCCTAAAATGCCCAGTAAACCCGCAGCATTACTCTCCCAAGCTGATTACCCGAAGGCAGAAAAAGGCAGAACCGTCCGACCAGCAATCGCGCTGGTCAGCAACACCCCGATAGCAAAAGTAAAGACGGAGTTGCCGAGCCCACCCAAACCTGGCGAGCGCAAGGCTCGGGCCGAGGCGACGGGCAAGTCGCAAACTAGCAAGCTGGCCGATAAACGCGGCATTACCAAGCTGTTTGTGTTGGATACCAACGTGCTGATGCACGATCCGACCTCGTTGTTCCGCTTCGAGGAGCACGATGTTTACTTGCCGATGATCACGCTGGAAGAGTTGGACAACCATAAGAAGGGGATGTCCGAAGTGGCGCGTAACGCGCGCCAAGTCTCGCGCTCGCTGGATGCGCTGGTTGCTGATATCTCGGAAGGCGCGATCGACAGCGGCATTCCGCTCAACAAACTGGGCAATAAAGATGCCGGCGGCCGCCTGTATTTCCAGACCAAGCTGCAAAATTGGGCGCTACCCGAGGGACTTCCAGAGGGTAAGGCAGACAATCAGATTCTTGGTGTAGTTCGCGCCTTGCAGGCGCAGCAGGGGCGGCCGGTGGTGCTGGTGTCAAAAGACATCAATATGCGCATCAAGGCGCGCGCGCTCGGGCTTCCGGCGGAAGAGTATTTCAACGACCATGTGCTGGAAGATACCGATCTGCTCTACTCAGGCATCCTTCAGCTACCAGATGATTTCTGGGTCAGCCATGGCAAGGGCATGGAGTCTTGGCAAGAAAACCGTCATGGTTTCAGTACAACCTATTACCGAGTGACCGGGCCTATGGTGCCAGCAATGCTGGTCAACCAGTTTGTGTATACCGAGCCTAAAAACGGTGAAGCACCGTTTAATGGTCAGGTGGTTCAGATCAATGGCAAAACTGCGGTACTGCGTACTCTGCGTGATTTTGGGCATAGCCGAAATAATGTTTGGGGTATCACGGCGCGTAACCGTGAGCAGAACTTCGCCGTAAACTTGCTGATGGATCCTGACTGCGACTTCGTTACCCTGCTCGGCCAAGCCGGCACAGGGAAGACGCTGCTCGCGCTTGCTGCAGGTCTTGCACAAGTACTCGAGTCAAAGGTCTATAACGAGATTATCGTCACTCGCGTGACAGTGCCTGTTGGCGAAGATATTGGCTTCTTGCCAGGTACCGAAGAAGAGAAGATGGGGCCGTGGATGGGTGCGTTCGATGACAACCTCGAAGTACTCAATAAATCGGATTCAGACGCTGGTGAGTGGGGACGTGCAGCAACACAAGAATTGATTCGCTCTCGGATCAAGATAAAGTCGCTCAACTTCATGCGTGGCCGCACCTTCGTTAACAAATATCTGATCATCGACGAAGCGCAAAACCTGACACCGAAACAAGTCAAGACGCTGGTCACACGCGCTGGCCCCGGCACCAAGATTGTTTGCCTTGGTAACATCGCACAGATCGATACGCCTTACCTGACCGAGGGCTCCAGCGGCTTGACCTACGTGGTGGATCGTTTTAAGGGCTGGTCACACAGCGGGCATGTAACGCTGGCGCGTGGTGAGCGTTCGCGGCTTGCCGATCACGCGAGTGAAGTGCTCTAGGGCTACGCGGATATCATAATTCGCGGTGCTTGGAATGGCTAAAGAATTTGGCGGCCCACCCACCAGGCAATCGCTGCCATAAAGGCTGAGGCGGGAATCGTGAATACCCATGCCCACACAATGTTGCCGGCAACGCCCCAGCGTACCGCAGACATTTTGTGTGAAGAGCCAACGCCAACAACCGCACCGGTGATGGTGTGGGTAGTTGACACCGGGATGCCCATAGCGGTTGCAATGAACAAGGTCATCGCGCCGCCTGTCTCGGCGCAGAAGCCACCCACCGGCCGTAATTTGGTGATGCGCTGACCCATGGTTTTAACGATACGCCACCCGCCAAACAAGGTACCGGCACCAATCGCGAGGTAACAACTCACGATGACCCACGTCGGTGGGCGCGCATCTTCGGCGGCGACCATACCAGCAGAGATCAGCAGCATCCAGATAATGCCCATAGTTTTCTGGGCATCATTGCCGCCATGACCCAAGCTGTACATCGAGGCAGACACCAGTTGCATGCGCCTGAACCATTTATCAACACGCTGTGGATGGCTTCGCACAAACAGCCAGGACACCAGCAGCATCATCAACGACCCCAGCAAAAATCCGAGCGCGGGGGAGAGCACGATGAAGGTAATGGTTTTGATCAGGCCGGCGGAAATCAAAGCACTGGTGCCCTCTTTCGCTACCGCAGCACCCACCAAGCCACCGATCAAGGCGTGTGATGACGAAGAAGGAATACCGTAGTACCACGTCAGCAGGTTCCATACGATCGCGCCGATCAAGGCACCGAACACGACATAATGGTCAACAACAGATGGCTCTATGGTGCCTTTACCGACAGTCGTCGCCACCTTCAACTGAAACACAGCTATTGCAATGAAGTTGAAAAATGCGGCGAGCGCTACCGCTTGATGGGGCTTCAGCACGCCGGTTGAGACAACCGTCGCGATCGCGTTCGCCGCATCGTGGAAGCCATTCATGAAATCGAACAGCAGCGCCAAGATGATCAGTAGCGACAGCGTGTAGAAGCTGATAGTGAGCGTCTGCATGGGTCAATCAGTACGAGGTGATGCGGAAGGTCCGGATCAGGCGTTCTCGACAATAATGCCCTCAACGATGTTGGCCACATCCTCGCAGCGATCAGTCACACTCTCCAGGATTTCATAAATCGCTTTTAGCTTGATCAGGTTGCGTACATCTGGTTCCTCGCGAAACAATTTCGACATAGCCGCGCGCATCACATGATCGGCGTCGGACTCAAGCCGATCGATCTCGGAGCAGATCGCAAGAATTTCGCGCACATTATCCATACTGTGCAAGAGCGATACCGCAGCCAGCACTTTTTCGCAGCAGGCCTGACTGAGTTCAGCCAGCCGCTTGGCCTCTGGGGTAATGGCCTTGATGTCGTACAGTGAGATCGTCTGCGCTGCATCCTCCATCAAATCGAGGATATCATCCATCCGCGTGATCAGCTTATGGATATCTTCGCGATCAATCGGCGTGATGAAAGTCTTATGAAGTAAATCGAGTGCTGCGTAGGTAATTTTATCGGCCTGCTTTTCGATGGACTCGATTGCGTGTACCCGATGCTCAAGATCATCGAAATTCGTCATCAGCGCAACCATCTCTTTGCCGCCTCTAACGCACAACTCGCCGTGCTGAATAAAATAGTCGAAAAACTTGCCCTCAGTCGGCATTAATCGCCCGAACATACTGCTCTCCTTCCCCCTGCAGAGTGTCGTATTACGTCTGATTTTTTATTGGTCTAGTCACCGGCCCCGTACACACTTGCTGCGCCGGTGTAGTTATCAAATTTTGTGAACTGCCCAAGAAATGTCATGCGAACTTGGCCAATCGGTCCATTACGCTGCTTTCCAATAATAATTTCGGCTGTTCCTTTATCGGGTGAGTCTGGGTTATACACCTCGTCGCGGTAAATAAAGAGAATCAGATCTGCGTCTTGTTCGATCGCGCCGGATTCTCGCAAATCTGACATCACCGGTCGGCGATTTGGTCGTTGCTCAAGCGAGCGGTTTAACTGGGAAAGTGCAATCACCGGGCAATTGAGTTCTTTCGCCAGGCTTTTCAGGTTACGTGATATTTCCGATATTTCAGTCGCGCGGTTTTCACCAGGCGCGTTCGCTGACATCAGCTGCAAATAGTCAACGATGATGAGACCAAGCTTGCCGCACTTTCGGGCAAGACGACGCGCGCGTGAACGAAGCTCGACAGACGACAGCGCGGGTGTCTCATCAATAAAGATCGGGGCATCATTCATTTTCTGGATGGCGCTGGTGAGCTTCGGCCAGTCTTCATCCTTCAAGCGCCCGGTTTTCAGACGCTGCTGGTCAATGCGACCCACAGAACCCAGCATACGCATGGCAAGCTGCGTACCGCCCATCTCCATGGAAAATATTGCGACTGGCAAGCCACTTTCGATCGCAACATTCTCGCCAATGTTGACGGAGAACGCAGTTTTTCCCATCGACGGCCGGCCCGCAACAATGATCAAATCGCCTTCCTGCAAGCCCGAAGTCATACGATCTAAATCAAGCATACCCGTCGGCACACCAGTGACATCGTTGGTACTGTCGCGAGCGAATAGCTCATCAATCCGCTCGACCACATGCGCCAGCAATGGCTTAATCTCGACGAAACCGGCTGCGCCTCGGTTACCTTCCTCAGCGATCGAGAATATCTTCGACTCCGCCACGTCAAGCATCTGCCTGACTTCCTTACCCTGCGGATTAAACGCATCTCCCGCGATTTCATCTGAGACGGAAATCAATTTGCGAAGGATGCCGCGATCTCGAACGATCTCGGCATAACGCCGGATGTTAGCCGCAGAGGGTGTGTTCTGAGCCAAGGCATTAAGGTAGGCAAGGCCACCCACCTCTTCGGCCTTACCCAATAAAGACAAAGACTCGAATACGGTAATGACATCGGCCGGCTTGGTAGCCGCTACCAACTTGGCGATCTGTTGAAAAATCAGACGGTGGTCAAAACGGTAGAAATCCTCCGCACTGACCAGATCAATCACACGGTCGAACGCCGTGTTGTCTAACAGCAGCCCACCTAAAACAGATTGCTCCGCCTCTATCGAGTGCGGAGGAACGCGCAAGGCGTCTAGTTGGGGGTCAGAACGGTCATTCATTGCGCCGAATTATACCGCTTACCACTGCGCCTCAATTTCAGTTTTAATAATTGCCAATGCATTATCGCGCAGCCTGCGACGGGTCACAACAACCGTCATCCAAAAAAATAGCCGCCTGCTGGCGGCTACTGTTACGAGCGCGCTAGCGCACCTTACTCGCCTGAGACAACTACCACCACCTCTGCGATGACATCGGTGTGTAATGAAACAGAGAGCGGATACTCGCCGACGGCTTTCAATGAGCCATGTGGCATGCGGATCTGCGCCTTGTCCACGGTGAAACCCTGCTTGGCAAGGGCCTCGGAAATGTCGTGGTTAGTCACCGAACCAAACAAGCGGCCATCAACACCAGCCTTCTGTGAAACAGGCACACGCAGGCCACCGAGTTTCTCGGATTGCGACTGCGCAGCCGCCAGTCTTTCCGCAGCGGCTTTTTCCAGATCGGCACGCTTTGCCTCAAACTCGGCAACGGCCTCTGCCGTTGCACGTCGCGCGATACGTTTCGGGATCAGGAAGTTACGGCCGTAACCGTCCTTCACGCGTACGACGTCACCCAAGTTGCCAAGGTGCGCCACTTTTTCCAGCAAAATAACTTGCATATTGTTCTCCAGGTATCTCGTCGGTCAGCGCTTGTTAAGCGTTGTGCAGATCGGTGTACGGCAGCAGCGCAAGGTAACGAGCGCGTTTGATCGCGGTGTCGACCTGACGCTGATAGTGAGCGCGAGTGCCAGTCAATCGTGCTGGCATGATCTTGCCGTTTTCCTGGATGAAGTCTTTCAGCGTATCGACATCCTTGTAGTCCACCTGCTCTACTTTTGCGACGGTGAAGCGGCAAAACTTCTTGCGCTTGAATAGCGGGTTTTGTTGCTTGCGTTTTTCTTTGAGTTTGCTCTTGTCGAACTTTTTGCCAAATGCCATGACGTTGGCTCCTGTATTCAATAAATGGTTTCAATCGCCGAAAGATGAAACACCAGGGATTTACTGTTGCGATTCTTGCGGGCCATGAAGCCAGTGAATCTGAACATTTTTCCCATTTCAGCGCGCTCCAGTTGGTCTGCGATTTCTCCGGCTGCGATCACCGCAACCTCAAACTCGACTTGCCTGCGGGTGCTTGCCTCAACCTGCTCCGACGCATGCAGCAGTTTTGCCGCAACAATCGGAATGCCAGCCGGTGTGTAGCGCTTGACTTCACGCTCGGCCAAGGTTGCGATGCACTGAAAGTGGTTATCTCCTCGCTCGGTCAAGGACACGTCGCCAATCAGGCTGCGGGTGCCTCTGCACGTGCTGCCTTGCCCGCATCTTCTTTCTGCACACTCTTCATGATCGGCGAAGGCGCAGTCTCGGCCTTCTTCATGCGAACGGTCAGGTGACGCAGCACGGCATCGTTGAACTTGAAGCCGGTTTCGAGCTCGGACAGCGTTTCGCCGTCGCACTCGATGTTCATGCACACATAGTGGGCTTTGGCGAGCTTCTGAATCATGTATGCCATCTGGCGACGGCCCCAGTCCTCGACGCGGTGAATCTTGCCGCCGCGGCCGGAAACCAAAGTCTTGTAGCGCTCGATCATCGCGGGCACTTGCTCGCTTTGGTCCGGATGGACAATAAAAACGATTTCATAGTGACGCATTGAATCTCCTTGTGGTCGGATTATAAAAATCGCCCACCCCGGCGTCAGGACGAGTGTGGGAAGAGAAAATTTGGTGATGATAACCCTTTCCTCATGAAAACTCAATGGAGACAGCATGTTAGCCAGGCTCTCTGCACAAAAAGCTTGCAAATTAACGATGACTGTATAAAACTACAGGCTGTGGATTCAACCAGCGCCCAAAGGGTTGTCAATGAACAAACTTACCGCCCGCCAAGAACAGATTCTCGGCCTGATCCGAGAGGCCATCGAAAACACCGGCTTCCCACCCACCCGGGCCGAGATCGCGCAAACCTTGGGTTTTCGCTCGGCCAACGCGGCTGAAGAGCATCTTCAGGCGCTGGCGCGCAAAGGCGCCATCGAGATAACGCCGGGTGCATCGCGTGGCATTCGGTTGCTGGAGCGATTGGCCGAGGGTTCGCGCCTTGCGCGATTCGGCATCGGTCAAATGTCGCTGCCTCACCCCGATTTAGCGCAGTTTTCGTTGCCGCTGGTAGGTCGGGTTGCCGCTGGCTCGCCCATTCTCGCTCAGGAGCATGTCACAGCCACGTACAACGTCGACCCTGCCCTGTTTACTGCCCGGCCGGACTACCTGCTGAAAGTACGCGGCATGTCCATGCGCGACGCCGGCATCTTGGATGGCGATCTGCTGGCCGTCAAAAAAGCTGATTCAGCGCGCGACGGGCAAATCGTGGTGGCTCGCGTCGATGATGAGGTCACCGTTAAACGCTTCAAGCGCAATGGCAGCGCGATTGAGCTGTTGCCTGAAAATCCGGATTTCGCCACTATCCGCGTCGAACCCGGACAGCACGAGTTTGCGCTGGAGGGCCTGGCGGTTGGTCTGCTACGCGCTTGGGGTTAACACAGCGACAAAGGGTTAACGACGAAAGGTTAACGACGCAAGGTTAACGACGCAAGCGTTTCGCACGTTGGGTATTTCGACGCAGCTGGTTGAGCAAGATGCGTTTGAACACAGAAGCGACTTCAGTCTTTTCTTATCCGCTGTCGCTTGGAAATCAGCTGCGTTGCAATCCCTCGCAGGATATTCACCTCTTCTATCTCCAGCTCGGCCCGGGCAAAAAGCCTTCGCAGACGCGGCATCAGCTTCTTGGGATTGTCCGCATCCAGGAAATCGATCTCGATCAGCGCTTTCTCAAGATGGGCAAACATGCCCTCGATTTGCTCTGCACTGGCACGCTCACCATGAAACCCGACCGCTCTTTCGCTGCGAACTTCACCCATGCCGGCAAGTCTGCATTCGTAGGCAATCACTTGAACCGCTTGCGCCAGATTCAATGATGAATACATCGGGTTAGCTGGCACACTGACTAACGCGCTGCATTTGCCGACCTGCTCATTCGAAAGCCCGTAACGCTCGCTGCCGAAGACCAGTGCCGCCCGCAATGAGGCGTCAGCAGCCAGATGCGCTGACAGTTGGCGCGGCTCGAAAAACGGCGGCGAAAACTCTCGCAGGCGCGCAGATAACGCGACGCTGAAGTTGCAACCGGTGAGCGCCTCCTCCAACGAATGAGCGATGCGCGCAGAGGCAAGAACATCGTGCGCGCCACTAGCTAAAGCGATCGCTTCTTCATGCCTTGCGGCGTCCGGGTCACGCGGGTTCACCAAGACCAAATCAGAAAACCCCATGGTCTTCATCGCGCGAGCGGCTGATCCGACATTTCCAGGATGGCTAGTGTCGACCAGCACAAAGCGGATGCGCTCAAACATTGTCGCCATCAAGCCCGAGTATGAGTTCATTTACAATAGTGCGCATCGCACGCGACGTCGCTGTCGCTGCATCGCTCCTTTTCTCTGACGCCGGATTCTAACGGAACCACCATGCAACCCATGCTCAACACCGCGGTGAAAGCCGCGCGACGTGCTGCCACCATCATCAACCGTGCCTCATTCGACCTGGATCAGGTGCGCGTGTCACGTAAGGGCCCGAACGATTTTGTGAGTGAAGTCGACCAGGCTGCTGAGCAGGCCATCATTGATGTGCTGAAGCAGGCATACCCGGATCACGGCTTTATTGCGGAAGAGTCTGGCGTCTCGCAAGCCGCAGAGAGCAATGCTGAAAACGTCTGGATTATCGATCCGCTCGACGGCACCACCAACTTCATTCACGGTTTCCCGCAGTACGCGGTCTCGATTGCGCTTAGGCAGCGCGGGCAGATCACGCAAGCCGTCATCTATGATCCCAATCGTAACGAGCTTTTCACTGCCAGTAAGGGTGATGGTGCGTTCATGAATAACAAACGGATTCGTGTCACCAAACGCGACAAACTGGCTGATGCGCTGATTGGCACCGGTTTTCCGTACAGCGATCTCTCGGGTCTGGACGAATATCTAAAGATGTTCAAACTGATGACTGAAAAATCCGCAGGACTGCGCCGTCCGGGGTCAGCGGCACTCGATCTGGCCTATGTAGCCGCGGGACGTTTGGATGGATTTTTCGAAAAGAAGCTCAAGCCCTGGGATATGGCGGCGGGTGCGTTGTTGGTGAGCGAAGCGGGTGGCATCATCACCGGGTTCTCGGGCGAGGCCGATCACTTCGACACCGGCGACGTGATTGCGGCATCACCCAAGGTATTTGCGCAGATGCTGGCAGTGCTGACGCCGTTCGCGTAGGAAGTAACAACGCTGGACATTTATCCGTCGTGAGTTCGATGTCCGGGGTTTGCGCGACGGATGACACTTTAGGCAGCGGCGGCCAACAAGCTTAGCAAGCTACCGAACTTTGATCATAGCTGTTAGAATCCGGCCGCGGCGATCGTTCCAGTCTCCTTGCCGTCCTTCCGATTCATTCCCTCGAGCCTTTGACTGGCGCCCTTTCGGGTGGCGGTTCGATTATTTTCTAATTTATGTCTTTTGCTGAACTCGGCTTGGCCGATCCCATCGTGCGCGCCGTCACGGAACACGGCTATACCCAACCTACCCCAATCCAATTGCAGGCGATCCCTGCTGTACTCAAGGGCGGAGATTTACTCGCTGGTGCGCAAACCGGCACTGGTAAAACCGCGGGCTTCACGCTGCCGATGCTGCAGCGGCTCAACGGCGGCAAACGTCCCGCGCCACGACACGTACGCGCACTGGTGCTGACACCAACACGTGAGCTCGCGGCTCAAGTCAACGAGAGCGTTGTCTGTTACGGCAAATACCTCAAGCTATCATCTGAGGTGGTATTCGGTGGCGTCAACATCAACCCACAAATTCAGAAACTTTCGCGTGGCGTAGACATTCTGGTGGCGACACCAGGCCGGCTGCTTGACCTGATGCAGCAGGGTGCGCTCAATCTTTCTTCGGTCGAAATTCTGGTACTGGATGAAGCCGACCGTATGCTGGACATGGGCTTTATTCGCGATATCCGCAAAGTGTTGGCCGCCCTGCCACCGAAGCGACAAAATCTGCTGTTCTCGGCAACCTTTGCGGATGAGATCAAAGCACTCGCTGATAGCTTGCTGAACCAGCCACAGACGATTGAGGTGGCTCGTCGCAACTCGACGGTTGAAGTTATCGGGCAAAAAATTCACCCGGTTGATCGCGATAAAAAACATCAGCTACTCGCTCATCTCATCACTGAACATCGCTGGTTTCAAGTGCTCGTATTCACACGCACCAAACACGGCGCGAACCGATTGGCCGAGCAGCTCGGCAAATCAGGGATCAGCGCGATGGCCATTCACGGCAACAAGAGCCAAGCTGCCCGTACGCGAGCGTTGTCAGAATTCAAAAGCGCTAAGCTGCAGGCATTGGTCGCGACGGACATCGCTGCGCGCGGTATCGATATCGACCAGTTGCCGTATGTGGTGAATTACGATCTGCCGAACGTGCCGGAAGACTATGTGCACCGAATCGGCCGCACCGGCCGCGCCGGCGCCACTGGCGAAGCGGTGTCGCTGGTGTGTGTGGATGAGCATGCGCTTCTGCGCGACATTGAGCGCTTCATCAAGCGTGAAATTCCGCGCGAAGTGATCGCAGGTTTTGAGCCGGACCTCAACGCCAAGCCGCAGCCGATACAGCTTCGCAGTCAGCCTGGCGGTCGTCGCAATCAACCGCCGCGTCATCCTCAGGGGAAGGCGTCTGCACCATCACGTTCGGCGGCAAGACCAACGAAAACCTTGTCGGGCAAATCAACGACGTCGATGAACCCATCGAGCCCGACGCCAAGCAAAACAGGGCGCGTCACTGGAGAGTCTCGCCCCGCGGCTCGTGGCGCGGCGCTGCTCGGGCGTCCGGCAGCAAATGCGCAAAGTCGCAAGCTACGCAGCGGAGAGCGCTGAGGCCTTACCCTCAAAACTCACCGCTGGCTGTGCTAAATTGCGCGGCATGCCCAACCACAGGCCGCTTTTCTTGCGGCCTGTTTTTCTGTGAACCCAGCGCAGATGAACGCCTCCGATCGGATTAGTGCAGAAAAGCACACGCCAATGATGCAGCAGTATTTACGCATCAAGGCCGACTATCCGGATTTGTTGCTGTTCTATCGGATGGGTGATTTTTACGAGTTATTCTTCGAAGACGCTGAGCGCGCCGCAAAACTGCTCGGCATCACGCTGACCCAACGCGGTGCCTCAGCTGGGCAAGCGATCAAAATGGCTGGTGTGCCTTATCACTCAGCAGATCAGTACCTCGCAAAATTGGTAAAGCTGGGCGAGTCGGTGGCGATCTGCGAGCAAATCGGTGATCCCGCCACCAGCAAGGGGCCTGTCGAGCGGAAGGTACAGCGCATCGTCACGCCCGGCACACTGACCGATGCAGAGCTGCTGCCTGAAAAAATCGAGCGCCCGCTGTTGGCGCTGAACGTACTACCGCAGCGAAAAGGCATCGTGCTCGGACTGGCCTGGCTATCGCTGGCAAGCGGGCGCTTGCGAATGACTGAAATCGTCACTGATGAGCGTCGGCTGCAGATGCAATTACGCCATGAGTGCGAGCGTCTTGCACCGGCAGAGATCTTGGTCGATAGTCGTGGCGCAGCGCTGATCGGCGCCAGCGTCAGCCCCCGGCCAACCAGCGTCGCTGATTGGCATTTCGAGATTCCGGCTGCGCGCAAAGCGCTATGCGATCAGCTTGGCGTGGTTACGCTTGCGGGTTTTGGCGCTGACAACCTTGAGGCGGCGGTGGGTGCGGCGGGTGCGCTGCTGCTCTATGCACGCAACACCCAGGGCAAGCAGCTGAATCATGTGACCCAGCTGCAGGTTGAGCATGCGCATGAATTCATCAGCATGGATGCTGCAACCCGGCGCAATCTTGAGCTGACTGAGCCATTAAGAGGCACCGAGACAAGTTCACCAACGCTATTCTCACTGCTCGATCATTGCCGTACCGCGATGGGATCACGTACGCTCCGGCACTGGCTACATCACGCGCCGCGTGATCAACTGATTGCCCAATCGCGTCATGACGCTATTGATTTTTTGATGCAAGCGAGCACATCAGAAAAAATCAATGCGCTTCTCGCCAGCGTTCCTGATATCGAGCGAATTAGTAGCCGCATCGCGCTGATGTCTGCGCGCCCGCGAGATCTCTCTGCACTGCGCACCGGTTTGCAGCAGTTACCGGCACTGCGCCAAGCGCTGACGGACACTGCTTCACTGACCGAGCCTGATCTGATCAGCCACCTGCAGAGCGCGCTGGTCACACCAGAAGAAGCGCTACGCTTGATCGAGCAGTCGATAGCAACCGAGCCAGCAGCACTGATTCGAGAGGGTGGCGTTATTGCGCGAGGCTACGACACCGAGCTCGATGAATTACGCAGTCTGTCAGAAAACGCTGGCCAGTTTCTGGTAGACCTCGAAGTCCGCGAACGTGAGCGCACCGGTATCAATAACTTGCGGGTTGAGTACAATAAGGTGCACGGCTTCTACATCGAGGTCACCCACGGCCAGGTGGCGAAGGTACCCGACGACTACCGCCGACGTCAGACACTGAAGAATGCCGAGCGCTACATCACACCCGAGCTTAAGGCGTTTGAAGATAAAGCCTTGTCTGCGCAAGATCGTGCCTTGGCACGAGAAAAACTGCTCTACGAGCAAGTACTGCAATCTTTGGGACAGCACATCAGTGAGTTACAGCGTGTGGCACAGGCCGTGGCGTTAGCTGATGTCTTGGTAGCGCTCACCATACATGCGACCCAACATCAATGGTGCAAGCCGGTGCTTACCGAGCAGCCGGGGATTCATGTCAACCAAGGTCGGCACCCGGTCGTAGAAAATGTTATCGAGCGCTTTATCGCTAATGATTGTCAGCTAACACCTGAAAGGCGCTTACTCCTGATCACTGGCCCCAATATGGGTGGCAAATCAACCTATATGCGCCAACTGGCGCTGATTACGCTGATTGCCTACGTGGGTAGTTATGTGCCGGCGAGTACCGCGCGCCTCGGGCCTATTGACAAGATCTACACGCGTATTGGTGCTGCCGATGATCTCGCAGGTGGTCACTCTACCTTCATGGTCGAGATGATGGAGTCGGCAGCAATTTTGCACGGCGCTACCGAGCAATCATTGGTCTTGATGGATGAGGTTGGACGCGGAACGTCGACCTTCGATGGCTTGGCACTGGCGTGGGCGATCGCCCTGTCGCTGCTCGAGGAGACGCGCGCCTTCACGCTGTTTGCGACGCATTATTTCGAGTTGACACAACTTCCGCAGAAGCACCCGGGCTGCGCCAATGTGCATCTGTCAGCGGTAGAGCACAAAGACCGTATTGTTTTCTTGCATGCGGTGCAGGAGGGGCCAGCGTCGCAAAGCTACGGGCTGCAAGTAGCACAGCTTGCCGGTGTTCCAACCTCGGTGATCCGCTCGGCGCGCCGGTATCTGGCGCTGCTTGAAGCACACTCAACGCACGCAGAGCGCCAGTTTGACCTGTTTTCTGCGCCGACAACCATGTCGCAGGAAGCTACCGACTTTCCTGATGAAATTTCAGATGCAGATCCAGCGCCGCAGCACCAAGCGCTGTTACTGGCTTTGGCTGCGATCGATCCGGATCAGCTCAGTCCGCGCGACGCACTCGACACGCTTTACCAGCTCAAGCGCATCGCCAACGAGTCTGACGACTCGCATTAGTACGCCCCCGGATCAATCAGCGATGACGTGCTAACGCCCTATTGCAGCTGGATGCTACGAAACTGATCACCCTCGTCGTCGTCATCATGATGATGGTGGTGGTGCCCGTGCGGCCCATGAACATGGCCATGGGCAATTTCTTCTGCTGCTGCCTTGCGCACCTCGACCACATTCAAGGCGAAGCGTAATGCCATGCCGGCAAGCGGATGATTACCATCCAAAACGACTTTACCGTCAGCGATATCTGTCACCGTGAATAGACGTGTCTCGGCTTGCGGCTCATCATCAGGCGACCCTTCAAACTGCATACCCACTTCCAGCTCTGCCGGGAACAGGCTACGCGGCTCCACCTTGACCAGCTCCGCGTCGTACTCACCAAAGCCGTCGACCGGCTCAACCTGCACCGCAACCTGATCACCGATTGCCTTACCCTCCAGCGCTTGCTCAATCTTCGGCAAGGTATTGTTGTAACCGCCGTGCAGGTACACCATGGGCTCGTTGCTCTCTTCGATCAGATTACCCTGCGCATCCGATAATTTGTAGTGCAAGGTAACTACCGTATCTTTTGTAATGTTCATATTGATCCTCTTAATTCGCGCGTGCTCATTATACGGCTACGGTGCGCCAAGCCTAGCGCGAGCGCGGGATACCCTTGGTTCAGCACCGATATAATCGGGCTATGCACGTCGACAATGTTCTTGGCCAACTCACGCCACGTGAATTTTTACGAACCTACTGGCAAAAAAAGCCAGTACTGATTCGGCAGGCCATTGCGCAATTTAAGCCGGTTCTGTCGCGCGAGGCCTTGTTCGCGCTCGCAGCACAAGATGATGTTGAGTCGCGCTTGATCACGCACTTTGGCGCGCAATGGAAACTCACGCACGGGCCGCTGGCGTCTCTACCACCCACCACGCGTAAACGATGGACTGTACTGGTTCAGGGCGTCAACCTGCATCATGACGCGGCAGATCAGTTACTCGCTCAGTTCAGGTTCATTCCCGATACGCGACTCGATGATCTGATGGTCAGCTATGCAAGCGACGGTGGCGGTGTTGGGCCTCACCTCGACTCGTATGACGTATTCCTGTTGCAGGCGCATGGCTGTCGGCGCTGGCGTATCGGCAAGCAGCGTGATCACACGCTGGTCGATAACGTGCCGCTCAAGTTGCTGCGTAATTTTGCGCCGAGCAAGGAGTACCTGCTAGAACCTGGCGACATGCTGTACTTGCCACCACAGTGGGCCCATGAGGGCGTGGCTGAGGGCGAGTGCATGACCTACTCGATTGGATTCCGCGCCCCCTCGTGGCAAGAACTCGGCGAGGCGTATCTGGGCTTTTTGGCGGAGCAAGTCGACCTGCGGGGCCGTTACCGAGACCCACAGCTGCAGCCGCAAACGCGGCCGGCCCGGGTGAGTGATGACATGCTGAGACAGGCGCGCCAGCAACTGGGGACGCTTGGCGGCAAACCTCGCGACGTACTGATTTTTCTGGGCGAATATCTGTCGGAGCCCAAGCCGTCGGTGTGGTTTCCATCGGTTCGATCATCAATGTCACTGCCGGCATTCAAGCAGGCAGCCCTGAAAGCGGGGCTGCGACTCGCCCGTCAAAGCCGTATGCTGTACCGCGACAAGTATATTTTTATTAACGGTGAGGCGTTGCAGGCTGGCGGGGATGACAGGCTGATTCTGCAAGGCTTTGCCGATAAGCGCTCACTTTCGCCCCAAGAACTCAGGGGGTGCTCGATTGACCTGAACCAAGCGCTGCTGGACTGGTTCGAGCAAGGCTGGGTTCAGTTCTCTTGAGGTAGACGGTTTCATGCGTGCAAAGGGGCTGAACCACCGTCAAACCGGCCCAAAATCACTTGCAAGCACTTCAACAACGCCGGTATAATTTCCGTTTAGGAAGTTTTGTCGATGCGGCAGTGCGCAATTTGGCAGTGCCTGTTCGACAGGGCGACCTGAAAGTGCGATAACTACCGGTAGTTATTAAGCTCGCTTTAAGAATCATTTTTCATTCTCACCTGAAGGATAACCATGAAAAAATCGTTGCTGATCGCTTCCCTGCTGGCACTGGCTCTGGCCGCTTGCGGCAAGAAAGAGGAAGCTGCTCCGCCGGCACCTGCCGCTGAGCCACCGAAGGCTGAGGCTCCGGCTGCTGAGGCACCGAAGGCTGACGCACCGGCTGCTGAGGCACCGAAGGCTGACGCACCTCCAGCTGAAGAGAAGAAGTAATTTCTCTGTGCTGACGAACACGCCGGGTACTCTGGCGTGTCGACAAAAAAGTCGCCCTTGGGCGACTTTTTTGTTTTCTTCACATCGCAGTAATTTAGCGTACGCAGCTGATCCAGTCTGAGCCAGTGATCTGATCTGCGATCGTGAGTGCGATGTCGGTACCAGCGATCTCAGGCTCGATCGCCGCTCGCACCAAGTCCGGCGTGTTGTTGCGCTGTGAGAGATGGGCCGCGATCAGCGTGTGTAGTCGCGCTTTGTCGATTTCACGAAGAATCTCTGCTGCCGCATCGTTCGACAGATGCCCGAAAGGCCCTGAAATTCGCGACTTCAGCCAGCCAGGGTAAGCGGACCGCGCCAGCATCTGCGTGTCGTGGTTGAACTCAAGTAGCAAGGCATCACAGCCCGATAGCGCCGAAATCAGGTGCGGCGTCGCATGACCGACATCGGTCAGTACGCCCAGCTTGCTATTGCCATCAGCGATGGTGTACTGCACGGGCTCCAGCGCATCATGCGGCACCGTGTAGGGGCTGATCGTGAAATCACCCATCTCGAAGTCATTGCCATCGCGGCAGATATGAACCTCTACACCGCTCAGGTGTTCTTTCGGCGCGTTTTGCAAGCTACCGAAACTCAGCCACACCGGCAACTTTAACTGCTGTGCGACTTGGAACACGCCGCCTAAATGATCCAAGTGCTCATGAGTGACGATGATGCCAGCGATCTGCTCCGGAGACATCTCCAGTCGAGCAAGCCGACGGCTCAGCTCACGCGGCCCGAATCCGCAGTCCAGAATGACATGGGTTGCTGTGCGGCCGGCGTGTGAGGAAATCAAGAGCGCGTTGCCCTCGCTACCACTGCCTAGACTGGCAAATCTCACGCCCTACGCCGCGTATCAGGCGATAACATTAGCTACTTCAGCTGCTCGTTAAGCAGGGCCAAAATACGTTTTGCGTTAGCGTCGCTGGCATCCGCGCCCTTGTCATTTTGCACCGAGACCTTGCTGCTGGCCTCCGCGCCTTGCACGCGAATCTGGTACCGCAATGCGTCGCTCTTGTCGCTCTTTGATCGGAACAAGCGTGCAAAGAAACCAGGCTCAGCTTTGTTCTTGGCCTCGTCGCCTTGGTCGATGTAACGCACAAAGTAGAGCCCACGGGTGCGGTCTCGGTCCTCGACCGTGAATCCCACACGATCCAGTGCCAGGCCAACCCGACGCCACGCCCGATCAAAGCCCTCGTCAATCTCGACGTGGGTCGCGTCTTTTGAGAGACGCGCACGCTCAGCAGTGGCGGGCTTGGCATCTTTGACTGCAGCTGCCGCTGCCTTGGGCTCTGCGCCGAGGGCTGTCATCAACCGGCGCAAAAACTCCGCTTCCAACTCAGGGTCGGAGGGACGCGCAGTCCATACGGTTGACTGGCTGAACGACTGCCCGGTTACTTTTTCTTCTGCGCCACGATGGCTGATGTAGACCTCGGTGCCTCCATCAGCGCGCCGCTCCAGGCGCGTGCGGAATTTATCCCGCTCGCCGGTCGAATAGAGCGAATCAAACACCTTACCGATGGTGTTTCGTATGAAATCCTGCGGAATCTTGGCACGGTTCTCGGCCCAATCGGTCTCCATCACCCCGGCTTCGGGGTTTTCAACCGCCACCAAGAATCCGTTCTCCTGCCAAAAATCTTTAATCTTGGGCCACAGTAGCTCCGGGGTCTCGCTTGCCACCAGCCAGCGCTGCTTGCCGTCTCGCTCAATCCGCATTCCGGATACCACTGCCGGCGCCACCGCAGTGCTTGGCGCGGCGGCTGTCGCTGCCTTGCCAGTGCCGCCAGGTTGCCGTGCGCTGTACTCGGACGCCGTCGCACTGCCACGCGTGTTGTCGACGTTGTAGGTGCTGTTAGCGCGTGGTGCGTTGAGGTCGGGTGGCACTTCGAGCTTGTTTTTCTTGGTCGACTTTGCCGCACCCTTGTAATCAATTTTTTCTGGCTCGAGCATCTCACTGACGCTACTGCAGCCAGCGATCATGACAAGAAAACCAGGTATCAGCCAGCGTGTGCAAAACCGTCGCGTAGTCAATCGCGTGATAGGTGCAAGGTTCATTTCATTACCGGAAAATAATTCAGTGTGAGAGAGCGTCATTGCAGCACGCCAGATTCGCGCAGTGCGCTGCGTAGTAACTCATGACTTCCCGCGCCAAGCGGCACTAGTGGCAACCGTATGCCCCCCTCGATGCGACCCATCTGCTGCAGCGCCCATTTCACCGGAACAGGATTGGGCTCAACAAACAAACGGCTATGCAGCGGGATCAGCTTGTCATTGATGGCGACCGCGTCTGCGACACGACCCGCCATTGCCGCAACACAGAGCTCATGCATTGCGCGCGGCGCCACGTTTGCAGTTACCGAGATATTGCCTTTGCCGCCGCAGAACATCAGTGCCATTGCGGTCGCGTCATCGCCCGAGAAAACTGCAAATGACTTGGGCACGGCACGCAGCAACTCAGTGCCGCGTGCGATATTACCGGTGGCATCTTTAACGCCCACGATGCCAGGCACCGCAGACAACCGAACAATGGTGTCATTGCTCATGTCTGCTACCGTCCGGCCCGGCACGTTGTAAAGAATCATGGGCAAGTCAACCGCCTCGGCGATGCGCGTGAAGTGCTGTGCCATCCCTTCCTGGGTCGGGCGATTGTAGTAAGGCACGACCTGCAATGAGGCGTCAGCGCCGGCTTGCTTGGCATACGCAGTGAGTTCGATCGCCTCGGCAGTCGAGTTACCGCCGGTGCCGGCGATCACCGGAATCCGACCCGCCACGTGTTTAGTCGCAACCTTGATCAGTTCACAGTGCTCTTCAACCGAAACAGTTGGCGACTCGCCGGTAGTACCCACGATGACTATGGCATCGGTACCCTCTGCGACATGCCAGTCAAGCAGCGCCTTCAGGCTCACAAAATCGAGGGTGCCATCCTCGAACATGGGCGTCACGATTGCGACTATGCTGCCTTGGATCATGGTGGGGTTATCGCGGAAAAGCAAAAGCCGAATTGTATCGGATCAGCCCCGCCCGGGGTCGGATAATCACGTATCAAAGTGCCATCAAAGCGCAACGCAGATTGGTATCGTCGCTGCACCTTCGCGCCGCGCGCAGACACGCTGAATCATGGCTGGCTTTGGCGTTTCAACATAACCATCTTCAAAGGCGATCACATGCCACGCCGGAGCACGCAAGCCGACGTCGAGTAACTCGCCACGCGCTAACAAGAAATCCGGGTTCGATGGCTTGCCAAATTGTCCATTGCCGTGAGCGAAGGTTTCGTAGATCAAGATGCCACCCGATTTAACCGAAGCCAGCAGCGCACTCATCAACGCGCGGTGCAGGTAGTTGGCTACCACTACGCCGCTGTACATCGACGCTACCAACGGCCACAGCGCTTGTTGCTCAGCGCCGGATTGTTCCAGATCGATCAAACGCGTCTCGATACGCTCGCCGGCCAAGGTGGCCAGCGCTGCTGCGTCACGATCAACCGCGACAACATCGTGCCCCATAGCCGCCAACAAGCGCGCATGGCGGCCCGCACCACAAGCCAGGTCTAGCACTCTGCCGGCCGGGATCAGCGGTGCAAAACGTTCAACCCACGCAGAGGGCTCGGCGGAGGCATGCGACATTAGCTGTAAGACAGTCCCATTTCTTCACGCACATCGCGCATGGTTTCTTGCGCCAGCTTGCGCGCCTGGTCACAGCCGTCGGCGACGATTGCGCGCACCAGTGATGGATCATCGAGATACTGCTGCGCGCGCTCACGCATCGGCTCTTGCTCTTTCAGGATGCCATCGATCACCGGTTGCTTGCACTCGAGGCAACCGATGCCCGCGGTCTTGCAGCCTTGCACCACCCAATCCTGCGTGGTCTGATCAGAGTACACCTGATGGAACATCCACACGGGGCATTTGTCTGGGTTACCGGGATCAGTGCGTCGCACACGCGCAGGATCGGTCGGCATGGTTCTGATTGCCTTGGTTACGGTGTCGCTGTCATCGCGCAGCGCAATGGTGTTGCCATAGCTCTTGGACATTTTCTGACCATCGAGCCCTGGCAGGCGCGAGGCCTCGGTGAGCAAAGCCTGTGGCTCGACCAAGATCAGTTTGCGGCTACCTTCCAGATAGCCAAATAAACGCTCGCGATCAATCATCGAGAGATTCTGAGCATCGTCGAGCATCGCCTTGGCTTGCGCCAGCGCCTCATCATCACCCTTCTCCTGAAACTCAGACCGCAATTCGTTGTACAGCTTGGCGCGTTTGGCGCCGAGTTTCTTGACTGCTTCTTGGGCTTTTTGTTCGAAGTCTTTCTCGCGCCCGTACAGGTAATTAAAGCGCCGCGCTATCTCACGCATCATCTCGATATGCGGCACTTGATCTTCACCCACCGGTACCATGCTGGCGCGGTAGATCAACACATCCGCCGCCTGCAGCAGCGGGTAGCCGAGGAAGCCGTAGGTAGCGAGATCACGATCAGTGAGTTTTTCTTGCTGATCTTTGTAGGTAGGCACTCGTTCCAACCAACCCAGTGGGGTCGACATCGACAGCAGCAGATGCAGCTCGGCATGCTCGGGGACCTTGGACTGAATGAAAACGGTGGCTTGCGAGGGGTCGATACCGGCTGCCAGCCAGTCAATCACCATATCCCACGTGCTGCTCTCGATGATCGAAGGATCGTCGTAGTGGGTCGTCAGCGCGTGCCAGTCAGCAACGAAGAACAGACAAGGATGCTCTGATTGCAGCCTTACCCAATTTTTTAGCGCGCCATGGTAGTGGCCAAGGTGCATTGCGCCAGTCGGGCGCATTCCAGAGACAACGCGATCAGGATACATGGTGTGTCAGGTGACGAGGAATTTTAGAGGAGCGACCAGTACGGAGAGTAGGCCATTCGCTGCTGCCACCACCGGGATCATCCAGTACTTCAAGAGATTGAGCATCGCCAGCGCGAGCACAATAAAAAAACCATACGGCTCAAGCCGCGCGAACTTGAAGGCGTAACGCATCGGCAGCAAGCTTGTCAGGATTCGGCCACCATCCAGCGGCGGCAGAGGAAACAAGTTGAACGCAAACAGCACCAGGTTGACCACGATGCCAGCCTCGGCTACACGGAAGAAATACTCCTCTTGCAACGAGGCGCCATACAACACGAAATACAAAATCATCCAGCCGAGTGCCATCGCCAAGTTAGCAGCGGGGCCAGCCAGCGCTACCCACAGCATGTCGCGCTTGGGATGATTCAGTCGCGAGAAATCAACCGGCACCGGCTTGGCGTAGCCGAATATGAAGGGGCTCTGGACCAGCGCCAGCACCAGCGGAAGTGCAATGGTGCCGATGGGGTCGATGTGCTTGGCCGGATTCAGGCTCATCCGCCCCTGAGAGTAGGCCGTCAGATCACCGAAGAACCGTGCAGCGTAGGCATGCGCTGCCTCATGTAGCGTGATCGCGAACAGAATCGGCAATGCATAGACCGCAATCGTCTGGATTGTGTCACTCATCAGCAGAATTCTAGCAGAGCGCTCTGGTAAGACCGAACATCATGGCGCGACAACATGCTAAGCAAACAAGGCGATGTCGCCTCTCCCGTGCCGTAACACCTGCGGGCCGTCACCAGTTAAGTCGACTACAGTGGTCGGCTCTAATCCGCAGCTACCGCCATCGACAACTAACTCTACCTGCCGCTGTAGCGTGTCGCGGATCTCGTCAGGATCATTGAGCGGCACGTCACCACCGGCAGGGATCAGGGTGGTGCCTATCAGTGCCTGATGTAATTCCTGCAGCAGCGACAGCGCGATGGTGTTTTCAGGAACGCGTAATCCTATGGTTTTGCGAGATGGGTGCGATAGCCTGCGAGGCACCTCGCGCGTCGCCTCCAAAATAAACGTATAGGGGCCAGGCGTCGCCGCTTTCAGCAATCGGTACTGCTTGTTATCGACCCGCGCGTAGGTGGCGATCTCGGACAGATCACGACAAAGCAGTGTCAGGTGGTGTTTTTCATCGACCCCGCGAATTCGACGCAGGCGATCAACCGCGCCTTTGTCGTCCAAATGGCAGACCAGGGCGTAGCTGGAGTCAGTGGGTAATGCGACGATACCGCCTGCATGAATAATCTCTGCCGCCTGCCGGATCAGCCTCGGTTGCGGATTATCTGGGTGGATATGAAAGTATTGAGTCATATGAACAAAACAAAAGCGACAGCGTATCAGGCTGTCGCTTCGAGGTACTGATGCAGCCGGAGTCAGCTGCGCTGCAGCGCTGCAATGCGCTCCTCAAGGGGCGGATGGGTGGAGAATAGCTCAAAGAAGCCGCTCGAGTGATTAATGCCCAGCGCGGCCACCGACTGCGGCAGCGCTGCTTCATGTAATGTACTGAGCCGGTGCAAAGCATTGATCATCGGCTGGCGATTACCCATCAGCTGCGCGGCGCCGGCATCGGCGCGGAATTCGCGTTGACGTGAGAACCAAGCCACGATCATGGAAGCGAGTAGTCCGAATACGATCTGACAAACAATCACCGTGACCATATAGCCAATACCGCCGGTACTTTCGTCGTTGCGTGACAGCGCGCGATCGACCACGTAGCCGACAATCCGCGAGAGGAAAACAACGAAGGTGTTCGTCACGCCTTGAATCAGGGTCATGGTCACCATGTCGCCGTTGGCAATGTGCGCCACCTCGTGCCCCAACACGGCTTCGACTTCATCGCGCGTCATGTTCATCAGCAGCCCGGTAGACACCGCCACCAGTGCCTCGTCGCGAAAAGCACCCGTAGCGAAGGCGTTCGGCTCACCCTCGTAGACGGCTACCTCTGGCATACCGATACCCGCGCGATCAGCTAGCCGGCGCACTGTGTCGAGTAGCCAGCGCTCGGTCTCGTTTTGCGGGTGCTCGATCACGTTCGCGCCGGTGCTCCACTTCGCCATCGGCTTGCTGATCAGGAGCGAAAAAATCGCGCCGGTGAAGCCCACCACCAATGAGAACACCAGCAAGCTGCCAACGTTCAGGCCCTGAGAAGTCAGGAAACGATCAACACCCAGCACCGACAGCACGATCGACATGACCGCGATCACGGCGATGTTCGTGAGGACAAACAAGATAATTCTTTTCATGGATCGGTCTCCGAAGAAGACTCAGTGAATATATGCGGATCGTAGCCGCATTCAGAGGCGAATTATGGCCACGTGCGAACGGATGTGGCGACGCTTGGGCCGGAATTCAACTCAGATAAAGCCGAAGGTTTTTTATCAGTGATGTTGAGAATCTCTTACCAATCGTACCAAACCGGCTTGAGATCGGCGGGCAGCGGCGGCAATGAACCCAGGTCCGCCCCGGATTCTGTCACGCCATGGAAGTCTGATCCGCGCGAGGCCATCAGACCCATGTGGCGCGCAACCTGCGCGTAGCGCTGGTACTCCTCCGGCGTGTGACTGCCCGTAACCACCTCGATGCCCTCGCCGCCGATATCTTTGAACGCCTCGATCAGCGCCTGTTGTTGCAACTCGGTTAACCCGTAGCGGGCCGGATGAGCAATTACCGCGCGACCACCGGCGCCGCGAATCCATTGGACCGCGTGCTCCAAATCGCCCCAGCGGTGTGGCACGTAACCGGGCTTGCCCTCGACCAAGTAGTGCTTGAACACGTCCGCCACCGTGGGTCGGATGCCGGTTTCGACGAGAAATCTTGCGAAATGGGTGCGCCCCAGCATCTCGGGATTACCCGCGTGCTGCATCGCGCCCTCAAAGGCACCGTGAATCCCCGCCTGTGCCAAGGATTCAGCAATCTCGCGCCCTCGGCGCTCACGCCCGCCGCGCACCGAGGCAAGCCCCGCGCACAGTTCGGGGTCGTGCTCGTCGACACCCAAACCCACAATATGCACGGTCCTTCCAGACCAGGTGATTGATATCTCGACACCGGCCATGAACCGCAGTCCGACCGCGTCAGCGGCGGCACGCGCCTCGGCGATACCGTCGATTTCGTCATGATCCGTGAGCGCCCACAGCGCTACGCCGTTGGCTTTAGCCCGTTGCGCCAATGCGGTGGGCGTGAGTGTGCCGTCCGACACGATCGAGTGACAGTGCAGATCGGAGTTCAACATGGAGATGCTCGGAAAAGATTTGCTGCGTTCAAGGTGTCATTGTACGCCCGACGCCCTGTCGGCGTGCGCCGCTCACACAGTAAGGAAATCCTCGATCAAGTGCGCCAGCGCCTCAGGCTGATCATGGTGCAACATGTGCCCCGCGTCATTGATCAGCGCAGATCGAACATCAGGGATAACGCGCATCCGACGATCAATCTCGGCGCGAACTTCGGCTTTCGGCCGCATCCAGCGCCACACATCCGTGTGCTCTGCCTCAACCCAGAGTACCGGGGCCGTGATCTGCTGCCAGCAAGCCAGTATCTCCTCGGTTCGATACAAATTGGCGCTCACGATTTTGTGCTTGGGGTCGCCCTGTATGTGCCACTCGCCGTGTGCATCTGACGCCGCCCAATGATCCGATAAAAACAGCGCCCGCTCAGGAGTCAGTCTCGGGTTGTTCTTTCTCAAGCGCTCCGCCACCGCCTCACGGCTCGGATAGCTTCGCATCGACGGCGGTTCGCGTAACTCATCCAGCCACTGCGCGTACCGCTTCGGCGCTTGGGCCGGCACTGGATTGGCGAGCCCGAAACCTTCCAAATTGATCAAGCGCGAAACACGCTGCGGACGCACGCCTGCATAGAGAGTAGCGACATTGCCGCCCATGCTGTGCCCCACTAGGCTTACTGCCTGCTCAGGTGAGATGGCATCCAGCACGGCGTCGAGATCTGCCAAGTAGTCGGGAAACCAGTAGCAATCGTTTGCGACGCGCTCGGATAATCCGAAGCCACGCCAGTCGAGCGCAATCACGTGCCAATCGTGAGCCAAGGCGTCGACCACGAACTGAAATGACGCCGACACATCCATCCAGCCATGCAGCATGAACAGCTTGGGCGCAGCATCTTTACCCCAGTGCCGCAGGTGCATTCGTAGGCCACGCAGGGTCAGAAACTCGGATCGGGAAGTGCTTGAATAGGTCGGCATGGCGGGAACGGGTTCTGGATTGCCTTCGCCGGCGGCGGGGGCTAGTATCCAAGCATGAAATTATAGGCGACACACCGCACACCTCCGATGGCAGCCGTCGATCACTATGACGCCCTCTACCAATCTTTCCGTTGGTGGGTACCTGATAACTGCAACATCGCCGAGCTCTGCTGCGGGCGCTGGGCCAGGCATCCTGAGCACGCCCACCGCGCAGCGATTGTGGTCGATGACGCGACCAAAGAGCATCAGGCTGTCACTTACGCCATGCTTCAGCAAGATGCTAACCGGCTTAGTCATGTGCTGCGTTCGCGCGGCGTTGAATCAGGCACACGCGTTGCGATTGTGATGTCGCAGCGGCCGGAGGTCGCGGTGGCGCATATCGCGTGTCAGCAACTTGGCGCCATCGCCATGCCGCTATCAGTGCTATTCGGTCCGGAGGCGATGGCCTATCGCCTTCAAGATAGCGAGACAGCAGTGGCGATAGTCGATAGCAGCGCGATCGTAGTCATCGATGCCGTGCGAGCGGATTGTCCCGCGCTCGAGCATGTGCTCGCGGTAGATGCGCTGCGTAGTGATCTGGTCGCATGGCACGAGGCACTCGCCGAAGCGCCAAGTGATTTTGCAGCAGTCGTCACTCGCGCTAACGACCCGGCAATTCTGATTTACACCAGCGGTACCACGGGATCGTCAAAAGGTGCGCTGATACCGCAGGCCGCCTTAATCGGCAACCTGCCCGGTTTCGTCGCGTCGCAGAACTGGTTTCCGCAACACGGCGATGTGTTCTGGTCACCCGCTGACTGGGCCTGGACAGGCGGCTTGATGGATGCGCTGCTTCCGACACTGTACTTTGGCCAAACGATTGTCGCTAGTCGAGAGCGGTTCTCGCCGGAGCATGCGTTCCAGCTAATGGAGCGACATCAAGTCACCAATACCTTTCTCTTCCCAACTGCACTGAAACTGATGATGAAAGCAGTACCTCATCCTCGTCACAGCTATCAGCTTAAGCTGCGCGCGATCATGAGTGCAGGCGAGGCAGTCGGCGACGCAGTTTTTCAGTGGACGCAGCAAGCACTTGGGGTCACGGTAAACGAGATGTTTGGACAAACCGAGGCCAACTATCTGGTGGGTAACTGCGCAGTGCAATGGCCAGCGCGTGCTGGCAGTATGGGCAAGCCCTATCCCGGGCACCGGGTTGCGCTACTTGACGATACCGGTTCACTGGTGGCGCCTGGTCAGATCGGCGAGGTTGCACTACATCGCTACGATATTCACGGTCATCCGGATCCGGTCATTTTCAATGGCTACTGGCGCAAGCCCGAGGCGAGTAAGGAAAAGTACCATGGTGACTGGTTGATGACCGGCGATCTGGCCGAGATGGATAGCGATGGCTATCTCTGGTATCGCGGTCGCGCCGACGACATGTTCAAGGCAGCAGGCTACCGTATTGGGCCGTCAGAAATCGAGAACTGTCTGGTGAAGCATGCTGCCGTGGCGAACGCGGCCGTAGTGCCCAAGCCAGACGCACAACGCGGCAACCTGATCAAAGCGTTTATCGTCCTCACGCCTGACACACCGCGGGGCGAGCAACAAGACGCTGAACTCATCCAAGACCTGCAGGACCATGTGCGCGCTCAACTTGCGCCGTATGAGTATCCCAGGGAGATCGAATTTATTGATGCGCTACCCATGACAACGACCGGCAAGGTACAGCGCAAAGTGCTCAGGCTGCTTGAACTCGAACGCGCCGGCACTTAATCAGCACAAGCGCATCAGCAAGCGCATAAGCAAGCCGATATACCGACCCGCTACTCAACCAGTTTGTTAAGTTGCTCTGCGTTGAAGCGGTCTGAGGGCGCGACATCCTCTACCGCGATGCCTGCAGCGTTGAGCGCCGCAATAATTTTCTGAAGCTGCATTTCCTGCGACGCCGCATTGTCGATCAGACCGTGCAAGGCTTTGGACAGCGGATCGTCACCATTCGATGTCAAACCATAGGCAGCAAACATGCGCGCTGCCGCATCATCGCGCTCGCCATGCGCATCTTTCTCGATGACCCGTGCCGGGTTTCCCACCGCCGTAGCACCAGGCGGTACCGCCTTCACCACAACGGCATTCGAACCGACCTTCGCGCCATCGCCCACGGTGAATCCACCCAATACCTGCGCACCCGCGCCAATAATCACACCACGACCCAGAGTGGGATGACGCTTGCTGCCTTTGCTTAGTGATGTGCCACCCAAGGTAGCGCCTTGGTAGATAGTGCAGTCATCACCAATTTCTGCAGTCTCACCGATCACGACACCAAAACCATGATCGATGAAGACGCGCTGCCCTATGGTTGCACCGGGGTGGATTTCAATACCCGTCATGGCACGCGAGACATAGGAGATAAAACGGCCCAACCACTTCAGGCCGATGCGCCAGCAAGCGTTTGCCCAGCGGTGCATTATGATCGCGTGCAAGCCGGGGTAGCACGTCAACACCTCCCAGCGACTACGCGCCGCGGGATCACGCTGCATGATGCTGCTGATATCTTCGTTGATACGGCTGAACATGTCAGAACTCCGGGACTGATCCCGACATTTTACCCACGCGACGCAACCAACCGCTGCCGGCGTGCCTCATACAAGCACACCCCGGAAGCAACCGAGACATTCAGACTCTCAACCGCCCCCATCATCGGCAGGCTCACCAGACGATCACAGTTCTCGCGGGTCAGGCGTCGCATCCCCTCGCCTTCCGAGCCCATCACGAACGCAGTGCCGCCGGTATAGTCAAGATCGAACAGGCTCTGGTCGGCGTCATCAGTAGTGCCAGTGAGCCAGATATCGCGCTCTTGCAGCTCACGCATGGTGCGTGCCAAATTGGTTGCCGTGATGTAGGGCACGGTGTCTGCAGCGCCGCTGGCGACTTTGCTGGCGGTGGCATTCAAACCTACAGCGCGGTCCTTGGGCGCAATCACCGCATGCGCACCAGCGCCATCGGCTACGCGCAAGCAAGCGCCAAGGTTATGCGGATCCGTCACGCCATCAAGCAGCAGCAAGAGCGGCGGACCTTGAATCATGTCGAGTAACTCAGCCAGGTTACGCGCTAACGATAACTCACCCGCGCGGGCAACTACACCTTGATGGCGACGCGTTCCAACCATCGCATCCAGGCGCTGATCATCTGCCTGTATCACACGGACATTCGCACCCTTGGCGGCACGCAGCAAATCTCCCATGCGCCGGTCATGCCGGGATGAATCGACATAAATTTCTTGCACGGTCGAGGCATCCAGCCGCAGACGCGCGGTCACCGCGTGAAAGCCGAAAATAAGTTTCGATTTCAAAGTCACCTACTTACGCTTTTTACGGCCAGTGCGCGATGCACCACCGCCATTCGTCTTCTTCGCGCTCTTGCGTGCCTTGGCGCTTTCTGGTTTGGCGGCAGCGGCTTTTTTGGTCGTTTTCTTTGCTGCTTTTTTTGCGCCAAACAACCCGCTACGCACGTGCTCTGCATCGGCACGACGCGACTCTTTCTTGATCTGCGTGTGGATGTCCGGCTGGTGAACTAATCTCAGGTCAATACGACGCGCATCCAGATCGACCCGACTGACTTGCACGGTGACTCGGTCGGTCAGTTGATAACGAATACCGGTACGCTGGCCGCGCAGCTCATGGCGAGCCTCATCATATTGAAAATAATCAGCGCCTAAATCCGTCACGTGCACCATACCTTCGATGTACAGCGCATCCAGCTGCACAAAAATACCGAAGGATGCGACACCAGAAATCGTGCCGGTAAATTCTTCGCCCAGTTTGTCGCGCACAAAATAGCACTTCAGCCAAGCCTCAACATCACGCGATGCCTCATCGGCACGCCGCTCATTCGCCGAGCAGTGTATGCCGAGTGATTCCCAGATCGCCAAATCACCTTCCGCACGCTTCTTGCCGCTGGCGCGATCCCGCGCGAGTAATTTGCGCGCCATCGGCGAGAGGTTGGTGTTCAGTGTCTCGGTTTCAATACCCTTGGGATGGTAGCGCTTGCCTTGCAAAATCGCCTTGATTGCGCGATGGGTCAGTAAATCCGGGTAGCGCCGAATCGGGCTGGTGAAATGCGCATACGCCTGATACGACAAGCCAAAATGGCCAATATTCTCGGGACTGTAAACCGCTTGCTGCATCGAACGTAGCAGCATGGTCTGCAACAGCACCGCATCCGGCCGGCCGTGGATTTTGTCCATCAGCTGCGCGTAATCCGAAGCCGCTGGTGAATTGCCACCACCGAGTGATAAACCGAGCTGCTTGAGGAACGTACGCAGCTGATTCAGCTTTTCTTCCGATGGGCTTGCGTGGATACGGTACAGCGCCGGGTGCTCATGCCGATGCACAAAGTCTGCGGCGCAGACATTGGCGGCGAGCATGCATTCTTCAATCACCCGATGCGCATCATTGCGCGTACGCGGCAGGATCTTCTCGATCTTGCCAGCGGCATTGACAACGATATAGGTCTCGGTGGTTTCGAAATCCATCGCGCCACGTTGTTTGCGCGCTGCCAGCAACACCTGGAACAAATCGTACAAATTCTGAAGATGCGGCAACAAGCCCGGCCGACGCTGCGCCTCTGGCCCGCGCGTGTTAGCGAGCACCGCCGCCACTTCGGTATAGGTCAGCCGCGCTGCCGAGTGGATGACCGCTGGATAAAACTGGTAGGCATGAATTTCTCCGCTCATGCTGATGACGGCATCACACACCAGCGTGAGACGGTCAACTTCCGGGTTCAGCGAGCACAAACCATTAGATAATTTTTCCGGCAGCATCGGTATCACACGCCGCGGGAAATACACCGAGGTACTACGCTCGAGCGCGTCAATATCAAGCGCGTCATTCGGTTTGACGTAATGGCTGACATCCGCAATCGCCACGATTAAACGGTAGCCTTTCGCGCGACCGATCTTGCAGGGCTCGCAATACACCGCATCATCGAAATCACGCGCGTCTTCACCATCAATCGTCACTAACGGTATGTCACGCAAATCGACACGCGCATCAAGGTCGTTGTCACCGACTTCAGATGGCAAAGCGGCAGCCAACTTTTGCGCCGCTGCTGAAAATTCATGCGGGACGCCGTACTTACGTACAGCGATCTCGATCTCCATGCCGGGGTCATCAATCTCGCCCAACACCTCAGCAATTTTTCCGACGGGCTGCGAGTAGCGCGAAGGCTGCTCGGTGAGTTCAACGCTGACCACTTGACCGGCTTTTGCCTCGCCCACTGAACTAGCCAGCAGGATGTCGTGGCTAATGCGTTTATCTTCCGGCACCACCAGCCAAACACCGTTTTCGTTCACGAGACGGCCAATGATGTGCGAATTAGCACGGCTAACGACCTCGACAATCGTGCCCTCGGGTCGACCACGACGATCAAGACCCGTCACCCGTACTTGCACCCGATCGCCGTGCAGTACCTTTTGCATCTCTCGCTCAGGCAAGAAAATATCCTCGCCATCATCGGGCAGTAAAAATCCATAGCCGTCACGATGTGCAGATACAGTGCCTTCGATGAAACTCGATGTATTGGCAAGCTGCAATCGGCCGCGCCGATCCGGTTTGATTTGCCCGTCACGCTCCATGGCCACCAGACGCCGCGTCAAGCCATCAAGCTCATCATCCTTCACCGCCAGCGCTTTAGCGATAGCGGCAAGCGTTTGCGGCTCAGTAGCGGTACGCAAGATGCCGAGGATATCCTCTCGACTGGGAATGCTGTAAGGGTAAGTGCTCAAAGAACGTTTGATTGGATGGGCAGAATAGCGACGCTAGTGTAACCGAGCGACTCGAAAACCACTTAGCGCGGGAATAGGCCTTATTTGACTTTTTCCCCTGAGCCACTATAATCCTGCTCCTTTTAGCCCACGTGGCGGAATTGGTAGACGCGCATGGTTCAGGTCCATGTGCCGCAAGGTGTGGGGGTTCGAGTCCCTCCGTGGGCACCAAAAAACAGAGGTTGCGAAAGCAGCCTCTTTTTTTTGGTGTACACGAGCACAGCACCTGCGTGCTGTGCGTGAGGGACGAGAAAGGTCCGGCATGCAAGCTTATTTATTGGATCGTGCTGAGGTAAGGCGATCCGGCGCCATCTCGTCGTAAATCTCAAATGGCTGATGAATCCATGGGTTATCCGGCAGATACTCCACAAAATAATCGGGCTGAGTGACCGAGCAGGCCTTGAACCAGATCACCGCGGAGCGAATCTCGGTAATGCCGGGGTAGTTTTGTTGAAGGTAGTGCGGCACGCCCGCAAGCGTGACGCCGGAGTCGACCAGATCATCAAGCAACAGCACCCTGCCAGACAGCGGGCCGGCGTTCGAGGTGATGCTATTCGATATCGCCAGCTCTCCGCGCTGGGTGCCGAGGGCCTCTCGGTATGAACTGGTTGAAAGTATCGACAGCGGCACGCGAAATAGCCGCGAAAATACGTCACCGACGCGTAAGCCACCGCGAGCAAGACACAATGCATGATCAAAGGTGTATCCCGATTCATGCACGATGGCAGCCAAGCGCTCGATCAGCCGATGGTACTCATCCCAATCAATCCAGCGATGACCTGAATCGCCGACCATCGGTGTTAGCCAGGTTGCGCATTGAACGGATGCCGCAACACGATGGTCTCGCGACGATCCGGCCCGGTCGATACCATATCCACCGGCACACCAACCAATTCTTCAATGCGGCTGATATAGGCGCGCGCGGCAGCAGGTAATGCGTCCATGCTGCTTGCGCCGACCGTAGGCTGCTTCCAGCCCGGCATGTCTTCGTAGATGGGCTCACACGCCGCCGCTTCTTCAGCGCCGACAGGAAAGACATCAACGGTTTTTCCGTTGAGCTTGTAACCGACGCATAGCCTCAGAGTGTCCAAGCCATCGAGCACATCCACCTTGGTCAAGCACATCCCGGATACACCGTTGATTTGTACCGAACGCCTCAACAACGCAGCATCGAACCAACCGCAGCGGCGCGGACGTCCGGTGACCGTACCAAACTCGAAACCTACCTTGGCCAGGTGCTGCCCAATGCCGGCATCGGTTGGCAACTCGGAAGGAAACGGACCAGAACCAACTCGAGTGGTGTAAGCCTTGGTGATCCCTAAGACGTAGTGCAGCATGTTGGGACCCACGCCCGCACCCGCTGCGGCGTTGCCCGCAACACAGTTACTCGACGTGACGTAGGGGTAGGTACCGTGATCGACATCCAGAAGACTACCCTGCGCGCCCTCAAACAATAAATTCGCACCGGCTTTATGCGCTGCATGCAAAGCACTCGAGACATCGGTCACCATCGGGCGCAAGCGAGGCGCAGTGCTTAGCGCATCATCGAAAGTTTTATTGAAGTCGATCGCTTCTGCCTTCAGATAATGCACTAACACGTAGTTGTGATAATCCAGATTCTCGCGCAGCTTCTCTTCAAAGCGGCGCTCGTTGAGCAGATCAGCGACACGAATTGCACGACGCGCAACTTTGTCTTCGTAGGCAGGGCCGATGCCTTTACCCGTGGTACCAATTTTGGCGGCGCCTCGCGCGGCCTCGCGCGCAGCATCAAGCGCCGTGTGATTCGGCAGAATCACCGGACACGCTTCCGACACTTTCAAGCGTGAGGTGACCTCAACACCTGATGCTTCCAGCTTATCGATTTCGCGCAGCAAGTCAGGCACAGACAGCACAACGCCATTGCCGATGTAACACGCGACACCAGCGCGCATGATCCCGGAGGGTATGAGCTGCAGTGCGGTTTTTTGTCCGCCAATCACCAAGGTATGTCCAGCGTTGTGGCCGCCCTGAAAGCGCACCACGCCCTGCGAGTGATCGGTCAGCCAATCGACGACTTTCCCCTTGCCCTCATCGCCCCACTGCGTGCCGATGACTACGACGTTTCTAGCCATGATGATTCAGTCTCTTGTGATGTCCGCTGTCAACGCAGCGGCTTGATAATGAGCTTTCCGTTTTGCTCGACAATTTCGCGATCGCAATCAAACTCCTGCGGGTCAGGCGACTGTCCCGGGAAGTGTTGAATCACAATCTCTCCCTGCAGCCGTAATTGTGCAATGAACGTTTGTAGTGCTTCGTCTTGTCGCCACGGCGCGCTGATCGCCGGCACCGGTGGCTTTACCGGCAGCAAGACAACAATTTCCCGCAGATCCATCGAGAAACCGGTTGCCGGTCGCGCGCGACCGAAAGCCTCTCCGACTTCGTCGTAGCGCCCCCCACGCGCCACTGCATTGGGCAAGCCGGGAACATAGATCGCGAAGGTCACGCCGCTTTCATACTGATAGCCCGACAAATCAGCCAGATCAATATTAATGCTCGCGCCAGTCGCGGCCTCAGCCATTTGCGACAAGGCATTCAAGGCCTGATCAATCGCTGCTTTGCGAGGTAGCGCGTGTCTGGCCGTATCCAGCACCCCGATACCTCCGCGTAATGCGGCGAGGGTCAGGATCGCATCACGCACCGAGGACCCGTAGCGCTTCACCCATTGACGCAACGCGGGCATATCCTTGGAGCGCAGGAGGCCAATCAACGTCGATCGCTCGCTCTTGGCACGCGGATCATCCTCAATAACAGCGTCCAATACCCCGGCATGGGACAGGTCGAGCGTGAGCTCAGATAACCCCGCCAGCTTAAGCGAGGCCAGCGCCAGCGCCTGTATCTCGACATCAGCCTCAAGACCAGCGTGACCATAAATCTCGGCACCCACCTGCAGCGGCTCACGCGTCGAGTGAAATCCGGAGGGCCGTGTATGTAACAGCGCACCCGCGTAGCAGAGCCGCACCACGCCCGGGCGGTTAAGCAGGTGCGCGTCGATGCGAGCGACTTGAATCGTCATATCGGCCCGAATGCCCATGGTGCGCCCAGATAGCTGATCGACCAACTTGAACATGCGCAGATCGAGGTCCTGATCTTGCACCGGCATCAGTGATTCAACGTACTCCAGCAGCGGCGGCGCCACCAACTCGTAGCCGTAGCTGCGGAACTGGTCGAGCATGGCACGACGTACCTCCTCTGTCTTGCGCGCCTCGGACGGCAAGACATCAGCAACATTCTCGGGCAGCAGCCAGTTGGGCATGGGAGATCAGGCAGGAAGGGTGAAAAGATGGAAGGCGAGCAAGAGGATACCAAACAGGATCGCGACCAGCCCAAAAAAACGGATCTGGCCGTCGGAGAGTTGGGCGATTTGCAAGAAGGTTTTGCGCCACCGCTGCGGTGCCAGCAGGGGCAGCAGCCCCTCAAGCACAAAAAGCAGGCCGAGCGCGGCCAGTAAAGAGTAACCCACAGCCCACCTTATTTCTTGGCGCCGCCGGGGGTCTTGAAGTACCGGAGGAATTCCGAGTTCGGATCGATCAACAACACATCGCTACGCGTCTTGAAGCTGTCTTTGTAAGCCTCCAGGCTGCGCATGAATTTATAGAATTCGGGGTTCTTGCCGAACGCATCCGAGTAGATGCGGGCGGCCTTGGCGTCTCCGTCACCGCGAATCGCCTCAGCCTGACGATAGGCTTCCGCCAGGATCACGGTTCGCTGACGGTCGGCATCTGCACGAATTTTTTCAGACTCGGCAGAGCCCGTGGAGCGTAACTCGTTAGCCACCCTGACCCGCTCGGATTTCATCCGCTCGTAGACCGAATTATTGATTTGCTCGACGTAATCAACGCGCTTCAACCGAACATCCAGAATTTGTGCGCCGATTTGTGTAGCCTCGGTAGCCACCTTGTTACGAATCGCATCCATCACTTTGCCGCGCTCGCCTGAGATCACCTCGCGAACAGTGCGCTTGGTGATTTCTTCATTAAGCGCCGCTTTGATGATCTGCGCCATACGGTCTTGTGCGCGACGCTCGTCGCCGCTGAAGGACACGAAGTACAAGCGAGGGTCAGCAATCCGCCATTTGACGAAGGCGTCAACCAGGATGTTTTTCTTTTCCGCTGTGATGAAGCGATCCGGCTCGGGTGTATCAAGCGTGAGAATACGCTTGTCGAGGAACATCACATTTTGAAACGGCGGCGGCAGCTTGAAGTGCAGCCCGGGGTCTTTGATGACCTGCTTGACCTCACCCAAGGCGAACACGATTGCGTACTGGCGCTGATCCACCACGAACAGCATCGAAGACAGCAAAGCCAGCGCAATTAACGCTGCGATTACGTAAGATATCAGCCGACTCATTATCGACTCTCCCGATCGCGCATACTGCGCTCGCGATTTCTGTCCGGCTTGCCTTCATTCACCGACGCCTCAAGTGCCGATGACGCAGGCGTGGTCGGCGGTGGCGCAACGCCCGCCGCTGCCTCAGCAGCTGTCTGCGCGATTAACTTATCGAGCGGCAGGTAAATCATGCTGTTGTTGCTCTTGGTGTCGACCATGATCTTGGTCGTGCTCGCAAAGATCTGCTGCATCGCCTCGATGTATAGACGATCACGCATCACGCCAGGCGCGCGCTGATACTCGACCAACACCTTGTTAAAGCGCGCTGCCTCACCCTCTGCGTTAGCGACCACGCGCGCCCGGTAGCCTTCGGATTCCTGCATCAAACGCGACGCCGCACCGCGCGCCTTGGGAATCACATCGTTGGCGTAGGCCTGGCCCTCGTTCTTCTGGCGCTCGCGGTCCTGGCCGGCTTTCACGGCATCATCGAACGCTGCCTGTACCTGCTCTGGTGGCTGTACAGCTTGCATGGTGACATTGGCCACCAGTACGCCCGTCGCGTAGCGATCAAGGATCTGCTGCATCAAGGCACTGGTATCAAACGCAACTTTCTCGCGCCCTTCGTACAACACGAAATCCATCTTCGATTTGCCGACGACTTCACGGATGGCAGTCTCAGCGACTTGTTTAACGGTTTCTTCCTGGTCTCGATTATTGAATACCCATGCCGATGCATCTTTCAGCCGGTACTGCACAGCGAATTGAATGTCGATGATGTTCTCGTCATCGGTCAGCATGAGCGACTCGCGCGCCAGCTTGTTACGTACATTGCTTCGGTAACCCACCTCAACCGTACGAACCTGCGAGAGATTGACGGTTTCCTGGGTCTGTATCGGGTAAGGCCAACGCCAATTGAAGCCCGGCTGCGCAGAGTGGCTGTATTTACCGAAAGTGAGCACGATGCCGGTTTGACCTTCTTGGATAATGAAGAACCCGCTCACTAACCACAAAAACACAATCACCGCGCCTGCAACGCCTGCGCTAATGCCCGCGCCGCGTGCGTCGTCATCGCCCTCGTTGCCCGAGCCGCCACCCGTACCGCCGCCGCCCTTACCGCGCAGCAGTCGGTTGATACGCTGATTGAAATCGCGCCACAATTGGTCGAGATCAGGCGGGCCATCATTCGGTCGGCCCGTTTGCCGCGGCTCTTTGTTGTCATTGTCCTGAGACCCGCGACCCCAGCGAGGGTCGTTCAAGGAGAATTTCAGGCCAAATTTTTTTCTTATTGATCCGAACATGCGGTGGAGTTGTGCGGTCGGTGGGAGTGCTGAGCGCTGCTAGCGATCGCATTACGAAGCAAATCAATGCCTTCGCCGGTTTTCGCACTCACAAAAATGCGGAGAATTTTATCATATTCATCATATTCGACGCCGGGGCCTCGTACGCCAACATCGATCTTGTTCCACACCAGAATTTGGGGAATATGGTCTGCGCCGATCTCGGCCAGCACTTGATTCACTTGTAAAATCTGTTCATCGCGCACCGGGCTGACGGCATCAACAACATGCAGCAGCAGATCAGCGTGTATGGTTTCCTCCAAAGTGGCGCGAAAAGCCGCCACCAATTGCGTTGGCAGCTCCCGGATGAAACCGACGGTATCGGACAGCACAACATTGCCTGCCTCGCCCAGGTGCATGCGGCGCGAGGTGGTATCCAGCGTGGCGAATAACTGGTCAGCAGCGTAGACACCTGCCTTTGTCATATTGTTAAACAGGGTTGACTTACCCGCATTGGTGTAACCGACAAGCGATACGGAAAATGTTGCGCTGCGCTCGCGCGCGCGCCGCTGAGTCAGTCGCTGGCGCTGCAGTTTTTCCAGCTTGGACCGTAACATCTTGACCCGCTCACCGATCAGACGTCGATCGGTCTCCAGCTGGGTCTCGCCGGGGCCTCGCAGCCCGATACCACCCTTCTGCCGCTCAAGGTGAGTCCAGCCACGCACCAGACGCGTGGCCAGATGCTGTAGCTGCGCTAGCTCGACCTGCACCTTACCCTCGTGACTTTTTGCGCGTTGGGCAAAGATATCGAGTATCAGGCTGGTGCGGTCGATCACGCGCACTTTGAGGTGTCGCTCGAGATTGCGCTGCTGCGCTGGCGAGAGCGCATGGTTAAAGATCGCCAAATCCGCGCCCAGGTCGGTCAAGGCCTCTGCTATTTCATCTGCTTTGCCCGAACCCACGAACAGTGACGCGTCCGGGCTTGAGCGCCGCCCGGTGACGGCCGCCACCGGCTGTGCGCCGGCAGAGGTGGACAACAGCGCGAGTTCTTCGAGGCTGGCGTGAAAGTCGCCTTTGCCGAAGTCCACGCCGACCATAACAGCGCGCATCAGGCAGCCCCGGACCGAGGGTCGCGAGGCGAGAGCGACTTACTCAGACTCGGACTCTGAGGTGGCTTGTTGCAGATTGACCGCGCGCGCGGGTACAACCGTAGAGATCGCGTGCTTGTACACCATTTGGGTGACTGTGTTGCGCAGCAACACAACGTACTGATCGAAGGACTCGATATGCCCCTGCAGCTTGATGCCATTAACAAGATAAATAGATACTGGCACGTGTTCTTTTCGCAAGGCGTTGAGGAATGGATCCTGCAGCAGTTGCCCTTTGTTGCTCATGGATGCTCCGTATTCTTATAAGTTCAGCGGATTGTTTTTCACATTTGACGGAGGTGAACGCCCCAATCACTGGCAACTCAGACTGTAATCGATTTTGGCACTCGCTGGCAAACGGCGTCGCGCAAAATCCTCGCTAATCCGTTTTTGAGAAGGGGTTTTTTCCAGAGCGAAACTCTATCTGCAGCGGCGTGCCCACCAGCCCGAAACTTTCGCGAAAATGTTTCTCCAGATACCGTTTGTAGCTCGGGTCTATGCCATCTAATGCGTTGCCATGCACAATAATGATGGGCGGGTTTTGACCGCCTTGATGAGCGAAACGAAGTTTCGGGCGAACCGATCCCTTGCGGCGTGGCTGCTGGTGGTCTACCGCTTCTTGAAGGGCACGCGTCAGCTGCGGCGTCGGCAGATTCTTCATCGCCGCCTCGTAGGCAGCGTTGATGGATTTCATCATCGGTGGTATGCCCGTACCCTTGATGGCGGAAATGAAATGCATCTTGGCAAATGAAAGAAAAGATAGCTTGCGTTCGATCTCGCGTTTGATGTGTTCTCGTTTGTCTTGATCAAGACCGTCCCACTTGTTCACACCAACCACCAACGCGCGACCCGCTTCCAACACAAAACCACCGATATGCGCGTCTTGCTCAGAAATGTCCTGCTGCGCATCCAACAGCAACAGCACAACATTCGCATCAGCAATCGACTTCAGTGTTTTTACGACGGAGAATTTCTCGATCGCTTCGAACACTTTACCCTTGCGACGAATGCCGGCAGTATCAATCAATGCGTAGTGACGCCCGTCACGTTCAAATGGTATTTCAATCGAGTCACGCGTGGTACCCGGCATGTCGAACGCAATCACCCGTTCCTCGCCGAGTAAGGCATTGACCATGGTTGACTTGCCCACATTAGGCCGACCAACAATCGCAATACGAATGCCGCGCTGGTCGGGCTGATCTGGCGCCTCCGAGTTATTCTCGACTAATTCATCGAGCGCCGACTCGACCAAATCAGGCACGCCATCACCGTGCGCGGCAGAGATGACGCAAGGGTCACCAAGCCCCAGTTCGTAAAAATCCGACGCGACGCTGGTGTATCGCATACCCTCGGATTTGTTCACTACCAGCATGACCTTACGTCCTGCTTTCCGTAAAAAATCAGTGATGGTTTTATCGTGTGGCGTCAATCCCTGACGACCATCGACCAAGAACAAGACGATGTCGGCCTCGGCAATGGCCTGCTGTGTCTGCTTGGCCATCTCGCGCAAGATGCCCTCTTTGGCTACCGGCTCAAAGCCACCGGTATCGATCACGAGAAACGGACGCTTGCCGATGCGCCCTTCGCCGTAGTGGCGGTCGCGCGTAAGTCCGGGAAAATCCGCCACCAGCGCATCACGCGAGCGCGTCATACGATTGAAGAGCGTAGATTTGCCGACATTCGGCCGCCCGACCAGGGCGATCACGGGTTTCATGGCGAGTTGAGGTTCCGGACTAGGCCAGGTTTTGCGCTCATGCAGCGCTAGACCACAGCTTGAGATTACTCGGTGGTGAGCGCAATCAGTTTGCCATCAACCGTTTGCACCACCAAGTTTGCACCTGTCACAACCGGCGCGGCGCGCACCTGTGAGCCGGTATTCAGGCGGGCCAGCATAACGCCTTCTTCGCGTGACAGGAAATGCAGATAGCCCTCTTTATCGCCGACGACCACCGCACGTCCGAAAGACACCGGAGCAGACAAGCCTCGCCCACGTAGTGCAGTGCTGCGCCAAAGGCTACCCCCGGTATCACGCGAAAAACCAGCCAGTACGCCGATCTCATCGGCGGCAAATACATAGCGCTGATCCATGGCCGGACCGGCATCCGCCGAAAACTCTCGCGCCCAGCGCAAGCTACCGTTTGATGTATCCATGCAGGCAATTCGGCCTTGGTACGCGGTGGCGCAGATGTCGCGCCCGAGCAAGGCGGGCAAACCGGAAACATCAGCGACGCGCTCGAGCTCAGTAGCGCCCCGCGGCTCGGCCACCGGCGCGTCCCAGCGAGCGACGCCGGTCGCTGTGTTAATTGCCAATAGCCGACCGGCAGGCAAGGCAACGAACGCTACGCCGTCAGCGATCACGATACCCGGCGCCGAGCGCAGCACGAGCGCTGGCGCTGTTCGCTGTACTAGCCAGCGACGCTCACCGGTCTCGACATCATAGGCAACGATCTTGTTGTCCATGCTGCGTACGACCACCACACCGCTACCCACCGCTGGCGCAGATAACACCTCAGTCGACGCCTTCACTTTCCAGCGCTGCTTGCCGGTTGCCGCATCAAACGCGAACACCGTTCCGCGCGCGCTCGCGACTGCTACGGTTGCTGCATCAGCGCCGACGCCCGCAGCAATTTCGGCATCAACGGTGATGCTCCATGTTGTCTGCCCGCTCGAGGCGTCGACCGCCACAACCTTGCCGCCGCTACCTGCTGCAAATACTTTGCCATCGGCGAATGCGGGTGTCAGAAACGGCGTTCCTGCCGCGCCAATGTCGGCGCGCCACAGCGTACGGACAGTCAGGCTTGGTTTGAACTCGACCAGCGGCGCGGGCTCAATGCGAGCCTTTTTGCCTGAAAACATAGAACAAGAAGCCAATACTACGACCAGCACTAAAGAAGCTAGTCGCAGCCAGCGCAGCGAGCTGTTCATCAATCGTTCCTTGTTAACCCTTGCTCGGTGTGCCGCCGACGGCATCCAGCTTGAGCTGTATCAGTTGACGCGCCGGGTTCTTGACTTCGGTTTTCTCAAGTGCCGTTTGGTATGCCAGCCGCGCATCATCCAGCTTGTTGAGGCCAACATAGAGGTCACCTTTACGATCTGCAACCAGCGCCGCAAATTGATCCGGGAAATCAGCAGTCAGTACCTTCAGGCCCTCGTCGTAGGCTTTTTCATCGAGTAGCACGCCAGCCAGGCGTATGCGCGCGATCGCCTTGAACTCATCGTTCTTGCCATGCTCCGAGACCCACAGCAGCTCGGTTTTCGCGGCCGGTAAATCGGCAGCATCGAACGCAGATCTCGCTACAATCAGCGCGCCCATCTGCGCGTATGCCGTGCTACCGAATTTATCTTTCAGATCCGCAGACGCACGAACTCGCTTGGCCGCGTCATTAGCCTCAACCGCCTTGACTAGTTCTTCGTACAGAACTGCCGCCTTCGCCGCCTGCGACCGCTGCCAGTAATTCCAACCCGTCCACGACGCATAGGCGAGTAAGACCGCGGTGACAAACCAAGTGACCAGGTTGCCGTATTTATCCCACCACGCTTTTAGCGTCGCGATTTGTTCTTGCTCTTCGTGATCGTATGCCATGAGATGTTTTTAATTAATGATGCGTGTGAACTTGGCCAGCGTACAGATGCCCGTGATCATGAGCGCCGTCACCAACGATCTGATCAATCAGATAATCGACCACCTGATCAAATGCGATATGCCGTTGGTTGTTGGTCATGTCGGCCTCGCGCAAGTGCTTGATGGTCGCCTCGCCCTGCGCCATTTCATCGTCGCCCAGTATGAGCGCGTAGGCGGCGCCGCTGGCATCGGCGCGCTTCATCTGTGCCTTGAAGCCGCCCGCGCCGCCAAGCGCTGCGCAATGTAGCACAACATCCAGCCCCGCATCCCGCAGACGCTCGCCCATGATGAAGGCCTGCAATTGCGCCGCATCGCCTTGGTGTACCAGATAGACATCACACTGACCCGCGCTGATCGTTCCGGAGCTCGCCCGCATCAACTCAAGCAGCCGCTCGACGCCCATCGCAAATCCGACCGCCGGGCTAGGCTTGCCACCAAAAATCTCAACCAGCGGATCGTAGCGACCGCCGCCACATACCGTGCCCTGTGAGCCCAGCTGGTCAGTAATCCACTCGAATACCGTGCGGTTGTAGTAGTCCATACCCCGCACCAAGCGCGGGTTGATCGTGAAGCGAATGTTGTTGGCGTTGAGCAGTCGCTGTAGTCCATCAAAATGCGCCCGCGACACATCGCCTAGGTAATCGAGCAGCTGCGGTGCTTGGTTTACCAAATCCTGCATGGCCGGATTTTTAGTGTCCAGAATGCGCAGCGGATTGGTGTGCAGCCGACGTCTCGCCTCGGCATCCAGCAAGTCGCTATTTTTTTCGAAGTAGGTAATCAGGTCAGCCCGATGGCGGTTACGATCTTCAGCGTCGCCGATAGAATTGATCTCCAAGCGTATGTCGCTCAAGCCGAGATCATCCCATAGGCGGTGGCACATCATGATCAACTCGGCGTCAATATCCGGACCGGAAAATCCTACTGCCTCGGCACCAACTTGATGAAACTGACGGTAACGACCTCGCTGCGGGCGCTCGTGTCGAAACATCGGACCCGAATACCAAAGTCGCTTGGGCCCGTCATAGATCAGGTTGTGCTCGAGCACCGAGCGCACCACCCCGGCAGTACTTTCGGGCCGCAGCGTGAGCTGATCGCCATTCATGCTGTCGGTGAATGAGTACATCTCTTTCTCGACGATGTCGGTGACAGCACCAAGCCCACGCGCAAACAACGCGGTGGGCTCAACAATCGGCGTGCGAATTTGCTGGTAACCATAGCTGCGTAATACCGACTGCACCGTATTCTCAAACAACTCCCACAGCGGCGCGTCGTCGGGCAGTACGTCATTCATGCCCTTCACACCAAGAATTTTTTCTTTTTTATGCTCTGCCATAACGGGTCTTTACGTAATCCAGTACGATGGACTGGAAATCTTCAGCAATGCGCTCACCCCGCAGCGTGACCGACTTCTGACCATCAATAAAAACCGGCGCCGCCGGTGACTCGCCAGTCCCGGGCAAACTGATCCCGATATTGGCGTGCTTGGACTCACCGGGGCCGTTGACGATACAGCCCATCACAGCCACGTTCATTTCTTCCACGCCGGGGTAGCTTGTTTTCCAGACCGGCATTTGCTCGCGCAAATAGCTTTGGATTTGATCAGCGAGCTCTTGGAACACGGTTGATGTGGTGCGGCCGCAGCCGGGGCACGCGATTACCATCGGTGTGAACTTCCGCAAGCCCATGGTCTGCAAAATTTCTTGCGCAACAATGACTTCCTTGGTGCGATCACCGCCGGGCTCTGGCGTGAGGGACACCCGAATAGTGTCGCCGATGCCCTCTTGCAGTAGCACGCCAATCGCCGCTGTCGATGCAACGATACCTTTGCTACCCATACCGGCTTCCGTCAGTCCAAGATGCAGCGGGTAGTCGCAACGCCGCGATAACTCGCGATACACCGCAATCAGGTCTTGCACGCCCGATACCTTGCACGACAACACAATACGGTCTCCCGGCATGCCGAGTTCTTCGGCACGCTGCGCGCTATCAAGTGCCGAGGTGATCAGCGCTTCGTACATCACCGCCTGCGCGCTCCATGGCGTTTTACGCTGCGCGTTTTCATCCATGATTTTTGCCAGCAGCGACTGGTCAAGGCTGCCCCAGTTCACGCCAATTCTCACCGGCTTGTTGTATGTGTTTGCCACCTCGATCATTTGCGCGAACTGCGTATCGCGCTTAGCACCCTGCCCCACATTACCCGGGTTGATACGGTATTTTGAGAGCGCCTCTGCGCACGCGGGGTATTTCGTCAGCAGCAGGTGGCCGTTGTAATGAAAATCGCCCACCAGCGGCACATCCACACCCATTTTGTCGAGCTGCTCGCGGATCAGGGGAACGGCGGCGGCGGCATCTTCCGTGTTGACGGTAATACGAACCACTTCAGAGCCGGCGCGCGCTAGTTCCTTGACCTGTATCGCCGTACCGATCACATCGCCGGTGTCGGTATTGGTCATGCTCTGCACCATGACGGGCGCACCGCCACCGACGCGCACTTCGCGGTCTCCGTAGCGAACAATTGCCTGGCGGGTGAGCTTGCGCGTGACAGGGCCGGAGGGAATCGGCGACACAGGCTGATCCATGAATGACTCCTTACTTGAGACTCAGCTTGGCGACATTATCACGGGCAACCGCGCGCAGATTAAGCGACTGACCGCGCAGCGCCGCATCAACGCCGGCGGCGTTGCCCACCACCAGCACGACTGGTTCATGAACTTCGACCAGCTCAGTCGTGCCCGCCTTCATCAGGCGCGATATCAGCCTGCGATCACCCTCGACGGTGGTTACCTCCACCCAGCTATCTTCGCGCGCCTTGATCTCGAGCGCACTGCCGGCCGCAGCGGCAGCGCCCAGGTCAGCGCCGGCGCCCGACTTATCGCTCTCAGCATCTGACGTGGGCGTGTCTCTGCCACCAGTAAGCGGCGGCAAGGCATTGATCACCTTGTCCACGTCCACACTGGGCACAGAGAACCAGCCGTACTGGTAGGCAGCGAATACCAGTGCGCTCACCACAGCCACCACCATGATTACCGAGGGCCATTTGCTTGGGTTGCGCCGGCGCGGCGGTGGTGCCTGCCGACCGCGCAAGCCGGGCGCGGGCAACGGTCTCCGTACTACCATGCTGTCGAACGCGGGATTAGGCTCGCTCGACAGCATAGCGATCAGTGGCGCCGGATCTAGCTCGAGCAATTTGGCATACGAGCGAATGAAACCGCGCACCGTCGCCATACTCGCGAGTTGGGCGAAATCATCAGACTCCAGCGCTATGATTTGGCGGGTTGATATCTTCAGGCGAGCGGAGACATCTTCGACAGACAAACGATACTCTTTGCGCCGTTTCGCGAGCGTAGCGCCCGGCAATTGCTGAGGCGTCTGCTCAGGCACAAAGGCTTGATAGCCCTGCTCAGGCGCGTGCGCATGCGCTGCGACGATTTCGGTCTCTGCCGCTTCCGATGAGACATCTACCGAGCCACCTGCAGCAGCACTAGCACTGTGAAGCGAAGTGTCCAACGTCGCACTATCGTCGCCGTTTGCGGAAGACGCGGTGTGATGAGAGACCGCTGGTGTCTGCCCAAACAGATGGGCCTCAGCTAGCTCAGCAGCTCCTATCAGCTCCGTGCCCTCAACTTGCTTGCTGCCTTCAACTTGCTGGCTACCCTCAGCTTGCTCGCTGCCCTCAACCTGCTCATGCACAGGCAGTGGCTTCGGATCATCGCCAGACGCAGAGGTCTCGAATTTATCGTTATCGCTCATTGATATCGCTACTCAAATAAGCTTGCAATTGCGGAGACTCCGGGAACACACGTTTCCACTGTGCGGCGATACTGCGTTCAGCGTCACGGTCACCGAGCCGACGCTCGGTATCGACTGCCATTGCGTAGTCCTCGCTGCTAGCTTGAGCGCTCGCCAAAAGAACGTTGAAATGCGCGCGTACCTGCCGATCATCACCACGCTGCACGGCTAGCCGCGCCAGCTGCGCACGCGCGGCAAGCAATCTCGAATCGGCCTGCAGCGCACGGTGGAAATATCGCTCGGCGCGCTCGTACTGCTTGAGCCTCACACTACAGATACCCGCATTCATCGCCGCATTTGCAGGAGCCACGTAGCGCCTATGTGCAAGCGCGCGATCGAAAAAATGCAAGGCCTCAGCAGGCTGACCGGTTTCACAAAGCAGCCAGCCCATGTTGTTGTGGAGCGCGGGATCATCCGGTGCCAAGCGCAGTGCTTGCGCCATACTTTGCTTGGCCGCGTCGGGCTCACCTAATCGCATCAGCGTCAGCGCGCGCAGGCCAATCGCATCAACCCGATTCGGATCGATATCCAGCGCGCGGTTTGCCTCTTCAAGCGCGATCGCGTGATTACCCTCGGCAAAGTACGCTTTTGCGAGTTCCAGACGAGCACTCGCGCGGCGCTCGGCATCCGCAGCGCCAGCGGTGTCGTGTGGCACGTGGGTACAAGCCACGAGCGACAATAGTGCAGCAAAAATAATCGAGGGTTTCATCGACGCTTCAACCGGGAATCTCAACAATACGTCCAAAATCGGGACCGTACTTTTGCTGATACGAATGCATACGCTGGGTTCTCTCCAGCACCCGAGTACGGTCTTGTACATCGCCTGCGAGTTGACCACAAGCGGCATCAATATCATCGCCACGTGTCTTGCGGATAGTGGTTACGACGCCACCTTCCATCAAGATGTGCGCAAACGCTTTGATACGCGCATTGCCTGAGCGGCGCAGGCCAGACGACGGAAATGGATTGAATGGAATCAAATTGAATTTACAGGAGATATCACTCACCAATGCAAGCAACTCGCGCGCGTGCGCATCGGTATCGTTGACGCCATCAAGCATGCAGTACTCGAAGGTGATGAAGTCACGCGGCACGAATTCCAGATAGCGCTTGCAAGCCGAGAGTAAGTCAGAGAGCGGATACTTGCGATTGAGCGGCACCAAGTCGTCGCGCAGCGCGTCGTTGGAGGCATGCAATGACACGGCCAGCGCCACCGCGCAATCAGCCGAGAGTTTATCCATCACGGGCACGACACCGCTGGTCGATACCGTGACACGACGACGTGACAGGCCGTAGGCGTTATCGTCAAGCATTAGCTTCAGCGCCGCTACCGTCGGCTCGTAGTTGAGCAGTGGCTCGCCCATGCCCATCATCACCACGTTGGTGATCTGACGCTCGCCCTTCGGGCCAGCCGCTATACCCTGCTCGCCCCGCAGAGTTCGCTCAGCCATCCACAGCTGACCAATGATCTCAGCGACCGTCAGATTGCGCGAAAAACCTTGCTTGCCAGTGGAGCAGAACCGGCAATTGACCGCACATCCGGCCTGGGTAGAAACACATAATGTGCCGCGGTTATCTTCCGGGATGAATACGGTCTCGACCGCATTACCATCGCCGACATCGATCAGCCACTTGCGCGTGCCATCGGTTGCCGTGCTGTCGCTAATGATCGTCGGCGCTGCCACCACTGCATGGCGCTTGAGTTTCTCACGCAAGGATTTGGCAAGGTCGGTCATCGCATCAAAATCGGCCTCGCCGAACTGATGAATCCAACGCTGCAATTGTTTGGCACGAAACGGCTGCTCGCCCAGATCACCGCACCATTGAATGAGTGCGGCGGGATCCAAATCCAGCAGGTTGGTCAGTGCCGCCATGAATGCCTCCCAAAACTCCCTGCGGCCGGGTGGGATATCGACCGCCGATACGCGCGCTTTGTTTCAGGCCGAGGACTGGCGCGACCCGAGTGACTGAGATCAGCGAGCGTATACGTTCAAGCTCGGAAAAAAATAAGCGATTTCGTTTTTTGCTGTATCCGGGCCATCTGAGCCGTGTACCGCATTGGCGTCGATCGAATCAGCAAAGTCAGCACGGATGGTCCCCTTGTCGGCCTTCTTGGGATCGGTCGCGCCCATCAAATCACGATTTTTTGTGATCGCGTTGTCGCCTTCGAGCACCTGAACCATCACCGGGCCGGAGATCATGAAATCAACCAGGTCCTTGAAGAACGGACGCTCGCGATGCACAGCATAGAAACCCTCTGCTTCGGCGCGTGACAGGTGGATCATACGCGCGGCGACCACTTTGAGGCCGGCGTTTTCGAAGCGGGTGTAGATCTGTCCGATGACATTTTTGGCTACTGCATCCGGCTTGATGATGGACAGGGTGCGCTCGGTGCTCATCTAAAAAACTCCAATAAAATGAAAGGGTTAAGAAATTAGAGGGATTTATTTGATAACTTTCGATTTTAACATGAAAGCGACTCTTTCATAACGCCTCAACTACACAGTTTCACGATTGACGGTCGTTGCTGCCGCATGCAGTCTGCTGCGAAGTGAGGTAAATTATGACGTTGACAGTCAGCGCCACTCGCCGACTGTTATCAAACTGAACATGGAGGTCAAATGAACCAACCGCTACCCACTCAATACGGCACGCTGGACGACACACTCGTGGTACGCCACCGCGTATTGCGCAACACCTACTGGCTGCTGGCGCTGTCCATGCTACCAACGGTGCTGGGAGCTTGGCTTGGGGTGCAGATGCACTTCGCGCTGTTCGCAAGTAGTCCCATGCTGAGCTTCATCGCATTTCTCGCTATCGCATTCGGCTTCTTCTACGGCATAGAGCGCACCAAGAACTCCGGCATGGGCGTGGTCCTGCTGCTGGGCTTCACCTTCTTCATGGGGCTGATGCTCTCGCGCATGATCGAGCACATCCTTCACTTCGCCAACGGCCCGCAACTGATCATGACGGCATTTGGCGGAACCGCTGTCGTGTTTGCGGCGATGGCCTCGATTGCTACCACCAGCAAGCGTGATTTTTCAGGCATGTCGAGCTGGTTATTCGCGGGCGTGATCGTGATCCTGTTGGCGGGCGTCGCCAACATCTTTCTGCAAATGCCGGCTTTGCAAATCGTGATCTCGCTGGTGGCCGTGGTGATCTTCTCTGCCTACATCTTGTTTGATGTGCAGCGCATTATCAACGGCGGCGAGACCAACTATGTCAGCGCAACGCTGGCCATTTATCTCGACCTGTACAACGTGTTCGTGAACCTGCTTGCGCTGCTGGGCATTTTTGGCGGCGATCGCGAGTAAGTTGCACCGACCCTGGCAAAACGCCGGCCTCAGGTCGGCGTTTTTGTTTCCGCATCAAACACGGCAATTGATTCGACATGGGCCGTATGCGGGAACATGTTGACCACACCAGCTTGGCTGAGCCGGTATCCCCCTACATTGACCAAGATACCAGCGTCACGCGCGAGCGTGGCCGGGTTGCAAGACACGTACACAATCCGCGCAGGTTGTAATTCTGAATGGTGCTGCCGTGCCTCGGCAATCGCCTTGCAGACCTCCATCGCACCTTCACGCGGCGGATCAATCAACATACGATCGAAGCGATGCAAGGCGCGTAGATCGTCCAGGGTAAATTCAAATAAATTACGGCTCGAAAAAAAAGTGTTGTGCTGCAGGTTGTTCAGGACGGCGTTGCTCATCGCGCGCTCGGTCAGTGCCGCGCTGCCTTCAATGCCGACCACCTCACGCGCCTGGGTCGCTAGCGGCAGGGTGAAGTTACCCAAACCACAAAACAAATCAGCGACCCGATCATGAGCCTGCACCTGCAATAGGCGCAGCGCACGTGACACCAGCACGCTGTTGATCTGATGATTCACCTGAGTGAAATCAGTCGGCTTGAACGGCATCACCACGCCGAACTCTGGCAGGTGGTACTGAAGCGGAAGCCTGTTCGGGTACCATGCTGTCGCGGTGTCGGGGCCCTTGGTTTGTAACCACCAATCAATATCCCACTCGTCAGCAAACGCTTTCAGCAGGCTTTCATCATGAGCAGATAGCGGCGCCATAATCCTCAGCACCAGAACAATCACCTGCTGTTGATTGTGCTCGCCTACTGCAAGCTCGAGCTGCGGTAACCGATCACGTATCGACAACGAGCCGATCAAGGCACGCATTGGCTGCAGCATGGCAGACATTTTCGGCGGCAGGATCTCGCAGCTAGTCATGTCAGCGATAAAACTCGATCGCTTCTCATGAAATCCAATTAACACGCCGCCTTTTTTTTCAACGAACCTTACAGATAATCGCGCGCGGTAGCGGTAACCCCAGTCCGGCCCTTGGATCGGTCGCATCACGTGCAATGGCCTGACGCGGCCGATATGAAACAAGTTATCTTCCAACACGCGCTGTTTGATGGCGACCTGCGCCGAGGGATGAAGATGTTGCATCGCGCAGCCGCCACAAGTACCGAAGTAACTGCATCTCGGTGTCGTGCGCAGCGCAGACGAACGCAATAACTCCGTCGATACCGCCGCTTCCCACTTTGGTTTACGGCGGTACGATTGAAAACGCACCAACTCGCCGGGCAGCGCGCCTTCAACAAAGATCACTTTGCCGGGCGAGCCATCTTCATTCGGCAAATGGCCAACGCCACGCGCCTCCATGTCGAGCGAGGTAATCTCAATGACGGGCGTCATAGCAGCGCGTCCTTTCCAAGCCCACGCGCAGAGATAAGCTGCCTAAGGCGCGTTAATCCATCTTGCTGTATCTGTCGTACTCGCTCGGGAGAGACGCCCAGTTCATCGGCACATTCGTCCAGTGTCGCCGGCACACCGTGATCCAAACCGTAGCGCCTTAAAATCACCATCCGGTGCTTGATCGGCATCGCATCGATCCAACGGCGCACCATTTGAATCATCTCTTGTTGCTCAACCTGTGCATCGGGTGACTGCCCAGCTACATCGGCCACCAGATCCAACATGCTGGCATGCGTATCGCCAGCGATTGGGGTATCCAGCGAAGAAACAGGCTGCGCCATCCCGAGAATTTCTCGCACCTCGTCCGTGCTGCGCTCGACCAAGTGCGCTATATCTTCCAGCCGCGCATCGTGCTCGCCATGCATACGGCACTCAAGGTGATACTTGGCACGCAGCACTGTATTCAACTCGCGTACCCGGTGCACTGGCAGTCGGATCATACGCACTTGATTCATGATCGCGCGCTCAATACTTTGCCGTATCCACCAGGTTGCGTAAGTTGAAAAACGAAAGCCGCGCTCGGGCTCGAACTTGCCAATGGCGTGGATCAAACCGAGGTTACCCTCCTCGATCAGATCAAGCAGGGCCAGGCCTCGGTTGACATAGTGCTTGGCAATGGACACCACGAGCCTGAGATTGTGCTCGATCATGACCTGCCGCGCATCGAAATCACCTTGCGTCGCCAGCGTGGCGTAGTGAAGCTCTTGCGATGGTGTTAGCAGTGGGCGGGTGCCGATGCGGTTGAGGTAAACCTGTGTCGTGTCGCTCGAGAGCTCGGCATCTAGCAGCGCGCGAAACTCTTCAAGAGGGATGTGCGCCGCCTGATCCTCTTCGACCAACTCGGCGTGCTCAGACACATTTTCCGGATCGGCCAAGCTGGGCTGATCAACGCGCGCAGGGTCAACGAGCTGATCAAGCGGCGCCGAACCCGTATGCCCAGACGAATCAGTCATTCAACGACTCTGAAGAAACCCCATCGGATCAACTGCTTTGCCAAGTTGCCGAATCTCGAAATGTAGCCGTACCGACTCGGCATCCGAGTCGCCCATCTCGGCAATACGCTGTCCTTTGGCAACGGTCTGACCCTCCTTCACCAAAATCGCTTTGTTGTGGCCGTAGGCAGAGACCAAGCCATCACGATGATCAATAATCACCAAGTTGCCAAAGCCACGCATATTATTGGCATACAAGACGGTGCCTTCGCCAACCGCGACGATTGGCTGACCCGGCTGCCCGGCGATATCAATGCCTTTGCGGGATGCATCAAAATTTCGAATCACCTTGCCCTCAGTCGGCCAAATGAAGCGACCGGCGGTCGGCATCGCGACATCAGC
>Ga0194129_10000636_pt1 | contig 65412 bp, 52 predicted proteins | sample TA2KigCa35mmetaG_FD_150862 | JGI IMG/M metagenome (GOLD analysis project Ga0194129, IMG submission 150862) | Freshwater microbial communities from Lake Tanganyika, Tanzania - TA2015038 Kigoma Deep Cast 35m | ecosystem: Environmental > Aquatic > Freshwater > Lake | place: Tanzania: Lake... | reverse complement strand
AGTGGAACGATCAGGTACTGCATGCCGCGCCGCATGGGGAGCAGCATGGCAAGGCGGCGTTTGAGCGCGTGGTGCTGCTTGGCGTCCTCGATCTCACGCCAATAAACAGGCGTGTGGTGGCGTCTCTTGTGCAAGGTGGGGTCGCCGTGGAGGCGTGGATCATTGCCCCTGACTCGCCACCATGGAACGACCGAGGATTGGATGCATTCGGCTGCGTTGCAAGCGATGCGGAGGGTCTTGCGCCCGACATTCCTGAAGCAGCACTCGAGCCAGCGGAGGATGCGCTGGACCAGTGCGAGGCTGCACTCGCGCGCTTCAGTGTGATGTGTACAGAATCAGTGGGTTCAACTGGACGAGAGGATGCGCTGACGGACGCGGCCACACAACCTGTGGTGGTGTCCTGCGATCCTGAACTTACGCCGCTCCTGCAAGCGGTGGCACTCCGTCACGGCCGTGCGATTCACGTGGGATCTGGAACGCCCTACGCACTCACACTCTCTGGCTTGCTCCTTCGCGCTACCGCGCAGTTGCACGCACAGTGCACGCCTGCAGCGTTGGCTCAGTTTCTCGCACAGCCTGCGGTTCTGCGTGTGCTGCGAGCCGAGAAGTTGGTCGATCCCCGCCAGATTCTGGATCGACTGCGCGCCGAGCACTTGCTCCACAGCGTGAGTGATCTTGGCGAGGTGGTGGACCGATTCAACGAGCGGAGTGGTGCAAAGCTCGTTGAAGCACTGCGCGCCATCGGAGGTGGTGTGCTGCCGCAGCCCATTGGCGGTGTCCCGCACACGAAGTCTTCGGTTGCGGACGCCGTGTCCGCGCTGATGGCATGGATGACGCGCCTGCTTCGTGGAAGTCTCGGTGATCCAGTACAGGCGGAGGCGCATGACCAACTGCAGTCCGTGGCTGAGTCGCTCGCCCGCAGTGCGTTCAAGGACAGCTTGCTTCCGATGGGAACGATCCTTGCCGTGCTGCAGCAGGAGATGGAGTCACAAGAGATTCCTGTACCACCCGATGGCACGGAGATCGAGGCGATCGGCTGGTTGGACGCACTCTTCGAGCCTTCGCGTCGGGTGGTGCTGCTTGGATTGCGTGAGGGAACAGTTCCGTCGCAGCCGCAGCCCGACGGATGGTTCACGGATCCGATTCGCTTGGCGATCGGGCTGCCTGGTCGCAGTGCTCGACTGCACCGCGATGCGGCGTTGCTGGCGGCCGTGTCGGCGCGCGCGTTGTCGCTCTCGGTGATCGGCGGCATGGTCGATGCACGCGGCGAGCCAGTCCGCCCAAGTCGGCTGATCTTCCCCCGCGGTGCAGAGGCGCAGGCAAGGCGGATCCTGCGACTCTATGGAAAGGTCGAGGAGAACAGCGTGCGGCTGCAAGGGAGTGACGGCGATTCCGCCGCATTCCATGCCGTACCGAGCGTGAAGGACTTCGGTGAGTGCGAAGTGCCAAGCGCGGTTTCCGTGACGAGCTGTGGGACATATCACGCAGGCAAGTATGCGTTCTGGCTCACGAATGTTCTCAAACTCAACGAGCCGATCGTGTTTTCGGATGTCATGCAGCCACGGCACTTTGGCGTACTGCTGCATCAGGTCCTTCGGCGACTGGCAGGTCCGACGCCAAGGGATGGATCGGAAGCGGCGTGGATGCAGGTCTTGGAGCACGAACTCGACGTCGCGTTGCGTGAGCAGTTCGGGAACAGTCCTGCGCCAGCACTTGCCGTCCAGCGGACGGCAGCGGTCGCGCGAGTGCGAAGCGCGCTGCGCTGGCACTTGGAGCAGGCGGCGGAGGGCTGGGAGATTCGCGCTGCCGAGTGGTCGTTCCCTGACGATGAAGAGTTGCTGGTGGATGGCGTGCCGATGCGGATACGAGGACGGGTGGACCGCATTGATGTGAACGAGAGGCTTGGGGAGTGGCGCGTGATTGATTACAAACTCGGTGATAGCGCATTTGACAAAACCCGCAGGGTGGGGAAGGATGGTCGGAAGGATCCACAGATTCCCCTGTATGTGCATCTCGTGCCACGATCATTCGCGGACCTCGCACCGCTGAAGCTCAGTGGGCATGTGCTCAGCGTTGATGCGAAGGGCAGTGCAGAGTTGATTGACATCGTGGCGGATGGGAGCAACGCGCGTGAGGGAGTCGAAGCCATGAAAGCGATGATCGGCGCGGTGCGCGCGCGTAAATTCGGAGTGCCCGCGGAGTACACGCCCGAACAGATGATCGGTTGGCGGCAGCGCGATTCATTCAGCAGTCTGCTTCGTCGTGTGGCAGGCGGCGGTGCTGCAGATTCTTTCGATCAAAGCGAGGGTTCGACGAATGATGGGGCCACCACGGATGAGGGCGCCGCATGATCGAGCGGTATCTCGCCAATGCGGGAAGTGGAAAGACCCACGCGCTCTCCGGTGCATGGCTACGCGTGGCGCACGAGGGCGTGGTGGCAGGCGATCCAGATCGGATGACGTCGATTCTGGCTACCACCTTCACTCGGGCTGCAGCACGCGACATTCTGACGAAGATCCTCGTGCGGCTCGCGGACGCGGTTTTGTCGACCGAGAAGCGTTGTGAGTTGGCCCAGTCGATCTTTGGTGACCCTTCGCATGGTGAGGTGAAGGCAGAGCAGCTACTCGAGGCAGTGATCGCTCGAATCGACCGAGTGGAAGTTCGGACGCTCGACTCGCTGCTGATGCGCATGGCGCGCGCCTATGCCCTCGAACTTGGGATTGGCACGCAGCTGTCGCTGCTCGATGATGCCGCAACGGGGCAAGTGCTGCGGGAGTCGCTCGCGCGTGTCATCAGCGATCCTGCGAACGAGCCTGCCAAGATGCTGCGTTTGCTTCGGTTCGAGGAGGATCGTGTGGACTCGATCGAGCGGACCTTTACTTCGGCGCGGGCTCTCTTGAGCGCGTGGCAAGACAGCGGTGGGGGCGGTGATCCGAACGCTGCAGTGCCAGAGTGTTGGCTCAGGCCTGACTCCGCGAAGCGCATCGCGTTTGAAGATGCCCGCGAAGCGGTTCGCAGAGCACTCGTGGGCCTGCAGCAGCTTGGGGAGAGTCACAAAAGCATCAAGCAGTATGCATCGACTGGAAAGTTCTGGCTGCTGTCGGAAGCAGTAGGGGGTGGACCACTGCCCGCGCGCGTTTGTTTGGAGTATCTCGAGTCCGGTGCGATCAAGAGCGTTGCGGAGGGGAAAAGCACCTTCCATAGGAAGGAGTTTCCAAGAGGCCTGCACACGGATTTGAGGGTCGTCGCTGATTGGCTGCGCGGCGAAGTCCTGCATGCCAGACTTCGCGGACATCAGGAAGCGGCACGGTTGGCTTCGCTCCTTGTGATGGCTGAACAGGATGCGCTCCGACAGCGCGGGGCTTGCACATTCGAGTCCATCACTCGGTCGATCGCAGGCGGGATGAACGACGAGTGCATGGCCGAGATCCTCATGCGGCTCGATCAGCAGATCCATCATTTGCTGCTCGACGAGTTTCAGGACACGAGTCTTTCGCAGTGGCAGGCGCTCGAGCCCTTGGCGATCAGCCTCGCTGCGGGTGGCGACGAACCTCGGTCGATCCTGGCCGTAGGCGACGTCAAGCAGTCGATCTACGGTTGGCGCGGCGGTGATCCGCGGCTCCTGCGCTGCTTGCCATCGCTGTTGAGTGAGGGAGCGGCTGCCGATGTGCAGGAGCGACTCCTGACGACCAGTTGGCGAAGCGCACCGATCGTTCTCGAAGCGGTCGACGAAGTCTTCAACAATCTGAAGTCACCCACTCATTCGCTTCGGTTCCCACCTGATGAGTGCCTCAGTCAGAACCTGGTCGATGCGCTCGATGCCTGGCTCGAAATCTATCAACCGCATCGGGCGACGCAGAAAAATCGTGAACTCATGGGCACGGTCGCAATCGCGCAGTCCGAGACGCGCGCGGAGCGTCTCGAGGCGTGCGCACGGAAGGCGGTGAACCTCTGGAAGCGCAGCAAGGGATCACTCCGTATTGCGGTGATCCACTCGAAGAACAAAGATGCGAGCGAGGTGGCCGAACGCATCCGCGCGATCGACGGTTCGCCCGGATGCTCTTTGCGGGCAAAGGGGAGTCTGCGCGATAGTGCAGTCGTCTTGGCGTTCCTCGATGCGATCCGAGTCGCCGCGCATCCGATGGATTGCACGGCTTTCTTGAGTGTGCTGATGTCGCCCCTGAAAGATGTGTGGGGTGTGGGCGTCGAAAGCGCGCATCCTTGGCCGGAGAAACGAAAGAAGTCAGCAGATGTATCGGAGGAACTGCTTGGGAAGTTCGCGAAGTCGACCGTCGCCGCCACACTGAACGAGTGGCGCGTGGAGATCGCGCGCCGTGGTCTGATTGCCGCGGGCGATTGTCGGCGTCTCGACCGCGCACTGCATGTCATCGCCCGAGCAGAGCGGGCAGGCATGACGCTTGATGAGATTGTGGAGGCAGTCGAACAGGAAGATTGCCGCGATGTTGAAGGTCAGCCAATTGAATCGATCACCATCCATCAAGCGAAAGGGCTCGAGTGGGACATCGTGATCTTCGGTACGCCCGCACAACAGTCTGGCCACCACTCACAGCCGTTGGCCGTGGAACGGAATATTCCCTACCGCGGTCTAGGGCATGACCGTGTGGCACCTGGCGTACTACCCATCAGTCGCAAGGGTGCAGTTGGTGAAGTGAACGACTCCGCCGAGCGATTCGCATTGCAGGACAGGTTGAGTGCGCTCTATGTCGCATTGACACGCGCCAAGCGGGGGCTCTTCATCATGGTTGATCGAAAGACCCCCAAACCCGGAAAGGTCCCCAAGAGCAATACGTCCCATGGTTCGATCCTGCTTGAGGCACTCGCTCACAGTGAAGTTCTGTCGCGGGCAGGAGACGAGTCGTGGATCGACGCCTCGCGGCCTGCGCTCGAAGCGGGTGTGCGCAGGAGCGCGCCGCCGCTTCCCTCCGCTCCACGGACGCCGCGGCGCGGGCTCGCGGCCGAGATCGCTTCACAGCAAGCCGCGACCGCAAGGCGCGGCGATGCCGCCGATGTTGCCGCATCGGGTCCCGCACAGCGGGCGGCACTTGACCGCGGCACGCTCGCGCATGCCGTGTGCGAGCAACTGGAGTGGAGCGACGGTTGGGAGCCCGATGCGGACACCATCGCACGAGCAATCGAGCCGAGCATCACCTATCCAAACATCGCTTCCATCACAGACTGCGTGCGTGACACGATCAAGCAGCTTCAGGCGCCAGAAATCAGGCAGTCGCTTGCGCGTCCCAAAGGGAACGCCATCGCGCTGCGGGAGCGCAGGTTCTTGTCGCTGCTGTCAGGCGGGCGTATTCAAGAGGGTTCGATCGATCGATTGGTGCTGCACGGCAAGCCTGGAGCCTGGGAGCGCCTGCAAGTGGTGGACTTCAAGACGGATCAGCCGCCGAGCCACGCAACGGGGAGGGAACTTGACGCGTGGATCGAGGAGCGCGTCGAGCATCACAAGCCGCAACTCGATGCGTATCGCCTTGCCATGGCGCGGGAGTACCGAGTGCCGTCTGAGCGGTGCGAGTTGCTGCTGGTTCTGCTTGCGTGCGGGCGGGCTGTCGTGGCGTGACTTCCTATCATGGCGGACAGATGTTCGCCGTCGCCGCATGTCTTGCCCTTGCCACCGCTCAAGCGACGAGTGAAGCGCAGCCAAAGTTGCAGGTGGTCGTTGCAAGCGATGTCACCGCTGATCTCGCCGCAGCGGTCGGTGGCAGCGCGATTGAAGTTGTGCGAGTCGGCGGGCTCGGCGGTGATCCTCACCATGCGGAACCCACCCCAGCAGACGCTGCCAAGGTGGCGGGTGCTGGTCTTGTGATCGTGTTTGGGCTTGGTCTTGATGCGGATCTCAAGAAGATGCACGCCACATCGGGAAGCAGGGCGGGGCTGCTGATCTTGGCGGATGGGCTCGGCCGTGAGGGACAATCGTGTGATCACCCCGACCACTCCCACACACACGGTGATGATGCACCAACGGGGGTGAGTACTGATCCGCACGCGTGGCACGATCCGATCAAGGTGATCACCATGACCGATCGTCTGCAGCAGGCATTTGCGGAACGCCGCCCTTCCGATGCGACGGCGTTCAAGACGCAAGCGGAAGCCCTGCGAGAGAAACTGCGCGAGTTGGATCGCTGGACGAAGGAGCAGGTGGCAAAGGTCCCTGCGGATCGCCGAACGATTGTGACAACGCATGAGGCACTTGGGCACTGGGGCGTGCGGTACGGAGTTCGGGTGATCGGTGTGGAGATGGCGGGGGATGAAGTGGATACGAGCCCCACCCGCATTCTTGAACTTGTCGCCTCCGTGCGCGCCTCTGGTGCGCCAGTGATGTTTGGTGATGTCGCACATCGGTCGCGAACGGCTGAAGTCGTTGCACGCGAGTCGGGCACGCGGTTGGTCGAAACGCTGCGGCTCGATGGACTGTCGCCGTCCACGGAGATGGGTGGCAGTGCTTACCTTGCGACGATGCGCGGGAACACCGAGGCGATCGTCAAGGCGCTTCAGCCGTGAAGGACACGGCACTCTCTTACGGAGGTCGTCATCTGCATGCGCCCGATCCGAGTGCGCCCGCACTCGCGCTCCACAGTGTTGCAGCGGGGCATCCCGGTGCTGCACCGGTCCTGCATGATGTCAACTTTGTATTGCCCGCCGGCAAGCGCTTTGCGCTTGTAGGACCCAATGGTTCAGGCAAGAGCACTCTTCTGAAGACTGTGGCGGGACTTTTGCCGGCACGCGGCGGAGATATCCGTGTCTTTGGGTTGCGCGTCGGTGCGTGTCACCACCGCACGTCCTACGTCCCACAGCGGCAATCCATCAACTGGGATTTTCCCGTGGATGTCGCGCGATTCACGCTGGCCGGGCGCTTTGTGCACACGGGCTGGCTGCGCCGACCGAGCGCGGAGTGCCATGCTGTGGTGGATGGCGTCCTCGCATCGCTTGGGCTCACGGAGATCGCGCGCCGTCCGATCGGCGAGTTGTCGGGCGGTCAACAGCAGCGGCTGCTGCTCGCTCGTGCCGCCGCACAGGAGTCTGATCTTCTATTGCTCGATGAGCCACTGAATGCAGTCGATGCTGCATCACGAGTACTCGTCGGTGCGCTGCTCGATCGGCTTCAGACCGCCGGAAAGTCGATGATCGTCTCCACCCACGATGTCGGAATTCATGATCTGCCTTTCGATGAAGTGCTGTCGATCGAGGACGGCATGGTCCGTGGAGGCGCTCGATGAACTGGCTGCTCGAACCGTGGACGCACGCGTTCATGCGCGACGCACTGGCGGCAGGGCTCGCTGCAGGTGTCGCATGCGGCGTTCTCGGGGTCTTCGTGGTGTTCCGTCGCATGGCATTTGTCGGGGAAGCCATGTCGCACACGACCTTGCCCGGATTGGTGATCGCGCAGGCGAAGGGACTGAGCCTGATGGCTGGGGCGCTCGCGAGCAACGTTGTCACCGCGCTCGGCATCGCGGTCTTGTCTTCGCGCACCTCGCGGCGGCGCGGCATCCGTGACGATGCAGCCATTGGCGTTGTCTTCACAGGCATGTTCGCGCTCGGTGTGGTGCTGACCGCACGCATCGGATCCTGGCGCGACCTCTCCCACTTGCTGCTGGGCAATCTGCTCTCGGTGGCACAGGGCGATCTTCTGTTCATGCTGTGCGCCGCGGTGCTGGTGCTCGCGGTCATCCTTGCGCTGTTTAAGGAGTTGGAACTCGCCTCGTACGACTCGACCTATGCGGATCTGATCGGCATTCGTTCACAGCGACTGCACGCGCTGCTGCTTGTGCTCATCGCGTTCGCCGTCGTGTCGGGTGTGCAGGTCGTGGGGGTGGTTCTCACGAGTGCGCTTCTCATCACGCCAGCGGCCACGGCAGCGCTCCTGACGCGTCGCATGGTGCCCATGCTGTGGCTCTCGGCGACAACGGCGGCGGCGGCCGTGGTGGGCGGATTGCTGCTGTCCTATCACGCATCCCTGCCGAGCGGTGCCACGATCGTGCTGATGGCGGCGCTGTTCTTCATGACCGCGTGGATCTGGCGCCGCACGCAGCGTGGGTGATCGTCGTCAGGTTGATCGAGTCACGGCAGAAATGGGTGCAACCAGGCTGATCGCCGCTGCCTCGTCGAGGAACTCGACGCGCCCTGTCTTGATGTCGTACATGCCGCCCACGAGTGCGACTTCGCCCGTGGCGAGCATCTTTGAGATGGTCGGGCTGTTGTCCTGAATCCATCGCATGGCGTTTCGCACATTGATGGTCGCCACTCGGTCCACGAACGCCTCGTTGGATGCGTCGCGGCGATCCTTGATGGTCGTCTCCATGCGAACAGCCTCGGAGATCGGATCGGTGATGGAAGGGAGATTGGTCAGTCCCGTTGCTTCCACCGGATCGAGACCCTTCGCCACAAAATCACAAGCGGCCTTCACCGCGCCGCAGCGGGTGTGCCCGAGTACAAGGATGAGTCGAGCACCAGCCACCTTGCATGCGAACTCGATGCTTCCAAGCGCCTCCGGGCTTGCGACATTGCCTGCAAGACGAGCGATGAACATGTCGCCGATGCCTGCGTCAAAGATGAGTTCCACAGGCGCCCGGGAATCGATGCAGCCAAGCACGACCGCAAGAGGGTGTTGACCTGCAGCGGTCTGATCCACCTGCCGCATCAGATCGCGATTCAGCCGCCGTCCCGAGACGAAACGTTCGTTGCCCTCCTTGAGCGTCTGCAAGACTTGAAGCGGTGTTGCTGCGGACTGCACCTCGCGCGTGCTGACATCGACATACTGCACCTGATCCTTCAGGTCGTAGCGATTCTTGAAGCCGAGCATGCTGACGATGACACCCTTTCGTGGCGCTGTCTCCTCGGTGAACTCGCGAAGGATGGCAACCATGTCGGAGTCGAGGTAGTCCACGAGTCGCGCGTCGATGATGACCTGCTCTCCGCGCTTGAACGAACTGAGTGTGGTCAGCAGTGCCGCACGGTTGAGGAATGTGGCCTGTCCGACCAGTTCGATTCGGTGAATGATTCCATGGACATGCGCCTCCTTGAGTACTCGGAAACCGTGCTTCATGTTGCCTACGAGCACCATGAACAGACTGACGGCGAGTCCAATGAGTACGCCTTTCAAGAGATCAGTGCCGACAATCGCAAGAATCGTGATGACAAATGGGATGAACTGGGTCTTGCCCTGTTTCCACACGCTACGAAATGTCTGTGGACTCGCCAGCTTCCATCCAGTGGCGACGAGCACCGCGGCGAGGGCGGCCTTCGGGATGGTGTTGATGACTGTCGGGATCAGCAGCACCGTTCCCAAGAGCAGAACGCCGTGAGTGATCGCTGAAAGGCGGGTCTGCGCACCCGCGTTTGCGTTCACAGAACTTCGGACGATGACCGATGTCATCGGAAGACCTCCAACGAGCCCCGAGAGAGTGTTGCCGACGCCTTGCGCAAGCAGTTCACGGTTGGGTGATGCGGAACGCCGCTGCGGATCAAGCTTTTCCGTCGCCTCGAGGTTGAGGAGCGTCTCAAGGGACGCGACGACCGCGAGAGTGATGGCCGCCATGAGCACCGCAGGCTCAAATGCGCGCGAGAAATCGGGGAGCGTGATGAGATCACCCCACTGCACGCCACCCTCCCCAACGACAGGGACGCTGACGAGATGCGAGTCCACGATGGCCCAAGAGGACTGGGCCTTCATGAGAATCAGACTCAGGACCGTACCGAACAGCACAGCAATCAGAGCGCTGGGCATGGTCTTCTTCATCGGCGTTCGATCCCACACGACAGCGAGCGCCAGCGACGAGAGTCCGACGAGTGCTGCGCCGGGGAGCAGATTGGAAAAGGCGCTCAGGAGTGCAGTAAAGGTGTTCTGTCCATCGGGTTCGACAAATGCTTCTGAGCCTTCGGGCTCAATGTCGTATCCGATCAGATGCGGGATCTGCTTGAGGATGATGATGATGCCGATGGCGGCGAGCAGTCCCTTGATCACACTTGATGGGAAATAATTTGCCAGTCCCCCAGCACGCGCGAAGCCGAGGCCAAGTTGAATAACGCCCGCCAACACAACTGCCATGAGGAAGGCCTCGAACGATCCAAGACCCTGAATCTGTGCGAGCACAATGGCGGTGAGCCCAGCGGCGGGGCCTGAGACGCTGACGTGGGAGCCGCTGAGAAGCCCGACAACGATGCCTCCGATGATTCCAGCAACAAGTCCAGCAAACGGCGGCGCACCAGATGCCTGGGCAATGCCAAGGCACAGGGGTAGCGCTACAAAGAAGACGGGAAGGCTTGCAATCAGATCCTTGGATCTGGATGTTCCGTCTTGGGAGAGAGTGGGTATGGGAGCGCCTTTCATTGGGATCGCAAAATACGCGCCAAACTAGCGATTGGTTGTCCGAGATACAAGATCAAACGCATTTGCAAAATCAGATCGATTATCGGTCGAGCTCTTTGAAGCTGGGGGGGAGTTGGAAGCTCCGCGATGGCAGCACAAGAGCCACCCCTAGACTCGACGGGCTTATGGCCCAGTCAGCGAAGGGGACACCCGAGTCAGTCCGCATCATCTTTTCGATGCTTGGAGTATCCAAGTCAATCAACCGCAAGGAGATTCTCAAGGACATCTCGCTGAGCTTCTATCACGGCGCCAAGATTGGCGTTCTCGGGTTGAACGGAAGCGGCAAGTCGACGCTCCTGCGCATCATTGCGGGGGAAGACCGGGAGTTTGATGGGACGATCGAGCGATCGCCTGGATTTGCGGTGGGCTTCCTCGAGCAGGAGCCACTCGCGCATGAAAGGCGGAGCGTTCTCGACGTGGTTCGGGAGGGCGCGCAGGCGACCTTCGATCTGCTTCGCGAGTTCGATGAGATCAATGGCAAGTTCGGCGAAGAGATGAGCGCCGACGATATGGAGCGTCTCATCGAGAAGCAAGGGCGCGTGCAGGAGAGACTCGATGCGGTCGATGCGTGGACCATCGACAACCAGATCGAGATGGCGATGGAGGCGCTGCGTTGTCCGCCGCCCGATCAGACGCTCGATACAGTCTCGGGCGGCGAACGTCGCCGAGTCGCACTGACTCGGCTCTTGATGCAGAAGCCAGACATCCTGCTCCTCGATGAACCGACCAACCACCTGGATGCGGAGAGTGTCGGTTGGCTTGAGCAGTATCTGGCGCGGTATCCGGGGACGGTGATCGCGGTCACGCACGATCGATACTTCCTCGACAATGTCGCGGGCTGGATTCTCGAACTCGACCGCGGCATGGGTATCCCATACCGCGGGAACTACACGCAGTGGCTCGAGCAGAAGCAGAAGCGTCTTGCCGTGGAAGAGCGACAGGCAAGCATGCGGCAGAAGTCGCTTGCGCGCGAGCTTGATTGGATTCGACAAAATCCCAAGGGTCGTCAGGCGAAGAGCAAGGCACGAATCAGCAACTACGAGCGCATGCTCAGTGATGAACAGTCGCGCGCCAAGGCGGCTGAGATCGAGATCTTCATTCCTCCGGGCCCGCGGTTGGGAACTGTCGTCGTCCACGCGAAGGAGGTCTCCAAGTCCTTTGGGGATCGGCTGTTGCTCGATCGCGTGTCCTTCGAGATTCCAGCGGGCGCTGTGGTCGGAGTCATCGGTCCCAACGGAGCCGGAAAGACGACGCTCTTCAAAATGATTCTTGGGACGGAGAAGCCCGATGGCGGCACATTCACCGTGGGTGAAACGGTTCACCTTGGCTACATCGAACAACTCCGCGACAGTCTGCAGTCCAACGACAGCATTTGGCAGGCCATCTCAGGTGGGTCGGAGGAACTGATGCTCGGTCCCGTGAAAGTCAACAGCCGTGCGTATGTGGCGCGCTTTGGATTCAGCGGAACCGAGCAGCAGAAGCAGGTGGGATCGCTGTCCGGAGGTGAACGCAACCGCGTGCATCTCGCGCGCATGCTTCGGCAGAGCAATAACGTGATCCTCTTTGATGAGCCGACCAACGATCTCGATGTGAACACGATGCGTGCGCTTGAGGAGGCGATCGAGAACTACGGTGGTACAGCGGTCATCATCAGCCACGATCGGTGGTTTCTGGACCGAGTCGCCACCCACATCCTCGCCTTTGAAGGAGACAGTCAAGTCTTTTTCTTCGGTGGCAACTATTCGGAGTACGAGGCGGATCGCGTGCGCCGACTCGGTGCGGCAGCAGCTCCAACACGCGTGAAGTATCGGAAACTCACTCGTGCGTGACGAGCCCGTCGCACGGACTGCCGCCATGCGGCCTACGCACTTCACTTCCAGTCAAGACCCTCGGGCAAAGAGCCGAGGTTTTTAAATCCATTCGACGTGACGACAACCATGTCCTCGATTCGGATACCACCAATGCGCGGGTGATAGAGGCCGGGCTCGACCGTCACAACATCGCCTACCACCAGCGAGGGCCCTTGCGCTGCAAGCAGGGGAGGTTCATGAACCTCCAGTCCGATTCCATGTCCTGTGCCGTGCGTCATTCGCGCATTGCTCCAAGTCTCATTCGCCGCTGGCAACCCCATGCGGAATCCAGCTGCGTTCAATTCGCGTGTGGTAGCGGCATGTACCTGCTCTCCGGTGACACCTGACCTCACAGCCGCCAGGGCTGCGCGCTTGGCCGCTGCAACAGCGCCGTGCATTCGACTGACCTCCTCTGATACTGCGCCGTGTACCACCGTTCGCGTGCAGTCACCGTGGTACATCGTCTGTCGGTGCCTTGGGAAGATGTCGACGATCACGGGATCACCTGTGCGAAGCGGCCCATGTCCGTGCGCATGGCAATCGCTTGCTGTGGGGCCGCCAGCAACAATGGACTCGGGATTCTGATAGCCGCGAGCGAGCAGGAAAGCATCAATCACACCACGAACACGCTCGGAGGTGAGTGGTTCTCCAGCATGCATCAGCGTGCCATCTGCACTGGTCTGCGCACGCGCGACCATTTCACAGGCGAGACGGACCGCCGCCTCAGTATCGGATTGGCACTGCGCAAGCCATGCGATCTCTTGCTCATCCTTCGCACGGCGGCGCTGAACGGATGCTTCGAGGTCACAGGACACTTCCAGCCCTGCTTCGACGAGGGCGTGCCAGAAAACGGACGGCGTCGAGCGATCAATCCGGACGCGGCGAACTCCGTGCCGTCGAAGGCATTCCGCCGCAGACTGAGCCGTGGCGGTTTCGCGGTTGCCCGAGAGTCCGCTTGCAGGGGCGAAATCTGCAGGTGCATGGAAGGCATCCGCACGGGCGTTGGTCCGCGCGCGGTCGAGTTCGATGTCTCGGATCAGCAGAACGCGCTGCGTGCCACCCCCGGTGCGGTGGAGCGTGATCAGGGCGGCAGGATCGCCGACACTGAATCGAATCTCGTGATAGAGGGTGGCGCTCTGGGCCGGGATTCCGCCGCACAGTTCGGCGACGGGTTGAAAGCCACTGGCTCCTTCAGTCGGAGGCACGCTCGGTGATCCGTGCCGAGGACTTGGCTTCCTGCGTCGCTGCTGCTTCGCGCGATTCCCGCTCTGCAGCTTCACAGAGACGCATGAGGGTCATGTGGAGACCCTCGTGATCTGGTACCGAATCGATGAGTGACATGGCATGATCCACTTGCCGAACTGCGTCAAGACCACCGTCAATCATGCCGACTGCGGCATCGCCCAACAACTCGAGTGCCCGTAGGAACCACTGCTTGGATGGCTTTTCATGACTCTCTGGGGGGGCGATACGTGTGCGCACCGTGATGAGTCCGATGGCGACGATCGGAACTAGACCCAACTGTGTGGTCGGCTCACGGCAGAGGATCAGCACGGGTACCTCACGCCGCAGTGCCGTCAGCCGGAGCCGCCGCGCATCTGCGCCGACATGTGGTGGCTCGAGCATGTGGAGTCCTCGCGCAACAAGATGATCTTCCGTCAACTCGCCGCGGACCCACGTGACCTTCGCCTTGGTGGCCGCGGCCTGCATGCGCTGGCGACGCGATTCGAGCAGCGGCATGAGAATGCGGTGCATGCGGCCGAAGTCCGAGGCCTGGTGCGAGATCTCAAGCGCACGCTGCGCCACACGTTCCGCCTCGTACCAATTCCCGGCTTGGAGAGCGCTTTGCGCCCTCTCCATCAGTTCGTCGACTCGGGATGCCTTGGCGGGGCTCAGCATGGCCGTTTCACTGTACTCGCAGTGGGGGAGGGCGGTGACGTGCGCGAAAGGAGACGGGTTGGCAAGGAAGACACGCCTCAGGTGCGCGCAGTGCGGGCGGCTCGCTTGTTGTCCTTGCGTGCGGTCTCGAGCGAACGTCCATTGAGCCCGTTGTTCACCGCCTCGATTGACTCGGCGATACGGCGCAGGGCCTTCGATGTCGGATACTCACGCAGCAGTCCCGTGATCTTGCTCGTGCCGTCGCCGCCCTTGGCGCGGTAGATCCGCTTGTAGGCCTCCTTGACCGCTTCGAGTTCACTCTCAGGCATGCCGACGCGGCTCATCATGACGGCGTTGTAGCCGCGGATCACCGCAGGGCTCCCTTCGACAAGCATGAACGGTGGAATGTCCTTCGAAACGCGCGACATCGCGCCCACGAAGCCGCAGAAGCCCACGCGCACAAAGTGATGCAGGCCTGCACCGCCGCCGATGTTGGCGTGATCATCCACGTGCACATGGCCTGCCAGCATGGCATTGTTGGCGAAGATGCAGTGGTTGCCGATGATGGTGTCATGGGCGATGTGGACATTCCCCATCACCAGGTTGTGCGATCCGAGACGTGTCACGCCGCCGCCATTCCCAGTTCCGCGGTGAATGGTGGCGTGCTCGCGGATCGTGTTGAAATCTCCCATTTCGAGCCACGTTGGCTCGCCGTGGAACTTGAGATCCTGCGGATCACCGCCAACGACTGCATAGGGGTGGATCGTGTTGCCACGGCCCATGCGCGTCATTGCGGTGATGTGAACATGACTTCGGAGCACGCAATCTTCGCCGATATGAACGCGCGGGCCGATGGTGCAGTACGCGCCGATGGTGACAGATGCCGCGATTTCAGCGGTCGGATCAATGATTGCCGTGGGGTGGATGCGTTCCATCATTCGAACTCCGGATCGATCATCATGAAGCGGATCTGCGCTTCCGCCGCTAGTTTTCCTTGAACCCATGCGCGGCAGCGTACGGCAGCGCTCCGGGCGCTTGCACGGAGGGTTTCCGCTTCCATCACGAGTTGGTCTCCGGGGGTGACTGCCTTGCGCAGTTTCACCTTGTCGAGCGAGAGCAGCACAGCGACCTTGCCGGTGTGCTCAAGCGTCTGCGAAAGCAGCAGACCGCCGAGTTGGCCCATCGCCTCGACGATGAGCACGCCGGGCATGATCGGTGTGCCTGGGTAGTGCCCTGGGAAAAATGGCTCGTTGATCGAGACATTTTTGATGCCAACGGCACGGCGGTTGCCTTCGATCTCCACCACGCGGTCGATCAGCAGCATCGGATAGCGATGCGGCATGATCCGCGCGATGGCACGCGCATCGAGCACGCGGCCACTCTCCACGAGCCGCAAGCGTGCGGCTGCTTCGACCTGCTGGCGTATGCGTCGCGCGAGCCGCCGATTCAAATCATGTCCAGATCGCTGTGCAACGATCTTGCCTTGGATCGACACGCCTGAGAGCGCAAGATCGCCGATGACATCGAGCACTTTGTGCCGGACGCACTCATCTGCGAACCGAAAAGCATTCTCCATCGGTCCGTCATCGCCGACGACGAGCGCATCACGCGGTGTCAGATGCCGGCACATGCCCGCTGCCCAGAGCGCCTCCGCTTCGGCCCGAAGCGAGAAAGTCCGTGCGGGTGCGATCTGCGATGCGTAGTCGTCGTGCGCGAGATCAAATGAGCAGTTCTGCCGCCCGATGTGGCGCGAGACGCTCGAGTAGTCCAGTTCATACGAAACACGCATGCCAGGCTCATCCGATGGCAGGGCGGCGATCATCGAATCCTCTTCCTCCAGCACGATCGGTTCCGTGATGCGGTGCACATGCCGCGGCGCATCCTGCTCCACCGTCCCGACCGACCGCAGCGGCTCCAGAAACGGCAGCGCAGAGCCATCGCCGCAGGGCAGTTCGGGGCCACGCATTCGAAGCAGCACGTTGTCGATGCCGAGCCCAACGAGGGCACTCAGGCAGTGTTCGACCGTGTCGATGCTCGCATCGCCAACACGAAGCGTGGAACGCCGAGGACGCGATACGGCATGGTCGATGAGCGCGGGTAACAGAACGGGCGGCGCCAGATCAATTCGCTCAAAGGCGATGCCGGATCCGGGCGGCGCAGGCGCGAACTCGATTTCGGCGTCGACACCAAAGAGCAATCCCTTGCCACGGACGATGGTGGGTGCAGCGATGGTTCGTTGGCGTGCTGTACCGGGCGTGACTCCGTGTGTGGACTTTGACGGCAAGCGCCCAACGGCTGTTGTGGGGCTGTCAGTGTTGGCGTCTTGCTCGGGTGGCAACGAAGTCATGGTGCGGAAGACGGTGAACCAGCCTTGGCGGATGAACGCGCTGCCCGCGCCTGCTCGACGAGGCGTTGCAGGTCCTTGGAGAGCGGTGAGAGTTTCTGAAGGGCCAAGACGTGGCGCATCTCCACCTTGATTTCGCGTGCAGGCATGCCGCCCCAGATCTCGCCTGCCGGAACATCATGCATGAGCGCCGTGCGAGCAGCCAACTGTGCACCATTGCCCACATTCCTGTGATCGGCGATGCCACTTGCCGCACCGATGCGAACCCAGTCGCCGATGGTGCAGGATCCCGCGATGCCGCTGAGACCTGCGATCACGGTGGAACGGCCGATCTGCACGTTGTGACCGATTTGGCAGTGGTTGTCGATCTTTGTGCCGTGCCCAATGCGCGTGCTGCCAAACGTGCCCCGATCGATACATGTGCAGCTGCCAATCTCGACGCCATCCTCCAGAACCACGTTGCCCAGATGGGGAATGCGCAAAAGTCCCTTGCCGCTTGGACATGGGCGGTAGCCGAACCCCTCCGTGCCGATCACGGCGCCTGCATGGACAATGGCGTCGCTTCCGATCTCGCATCTTTCGCGGATGACAGCATTGGCATGGATGACGGTTCTCGCACCAATGCGAACTTCGGGATAAATGCGGGCACCGGCGTGGATGACTGCATGGGCGCCGATCGTGCAGCCGCGTGCAATCCATGCAGAGGGACCTACGGAGACACTTGGGTCGAGGCTTGCTGTCTCCACGCATGCCGTGGCGTGAATGCCTATCGGCGGCGCTTCGGGCGGAGGCGCGAACGACTCGAGCAGCGAGATCATGGCAATCTCTGCTTGGGCAACCCGCACGAGTGTTCGCGTGGATGGGTCGTGTCCAGCCACATCGACACCCTCTGAAACAAGTGCGACGCGTGCACGGCAGTCCTGCCAGAGGCGTGCGTAGTTCGCATCGGCGATGTAGGTCGCATCGTCTTCGCGTGCACCGCGGAGATCGCCTACGCCACGCACAACATGGTCGCCGCAACCCTCGAGGGTTCCACCGACCTTGGTGGCGATTTCTTGTGCGGTCAACACCATCGCGTTCAGCCTTTGGTTGCCGATGCAGCGGGAGCTGCTGCGGGAGCTGCTGCGGGAGCAGGTGCCGCGGTCGGATTGGCCGCACGGAAGTCGGCGTTCATGCGCTCGATCAGCAGATCCGTGATGTCGAGCGACGGATTGCTGAACAGCAATCGTCTGCCATTGATCTGCGCCATGGTGCCCTGCACATCCGAAGGTGTGATGGCCGGAATCGTGTCATCGAGCAGAATGAAGTCGATCTTGTGCTCTTTCGAGAGGGTTGCGCACGTGCTGCGGATTGCCGCGTAGGTCTCGCGCAGCGTGTTCGCTTGCTCGGATTGCATCTTGAGTTCAGCGAAGTTCTGAAGTGCAGAGAGGTCGCCCGCCTTCAGGATCACCTTGTCTTGCGCCTCATTGTGTGCGGCCGACCCGACCTGATAGCTGTCGAGATCCTCCTGCAAGCCACGGATGTCATCGTTCATAGAGCCCAACCGCTTCTCAAGCGAGTCCTTCACAGCAAGACTCTTCGACTCGGATGCCTTGATCTGGTCGAGCGACCGGTAGACCTTCTCGAGGTCCACGGATGCGATGACGGCAGGCGCGGTGGGGAATCCCGCAGCAAGCGTGAGGAGTGCGCCGAGTGCGACGCCTGTCATGATCCATGCGGGCTGTTTCATATCAAAGTGCTCCAGATTCGATCGGTGGGGTTTGAGGGTGTACTCATAAGCGGAGTGTGTCGGTTGCGATCAGGGCTTGGGAGAGGGCGAGGGGGTTCCCGGCGTTGCGCGTGCGTTGTTCATGCGGAGGATCAGTTTCTCCGTGAGATCATCAGCCTTCGACGCGTAGAGCACGCGGCGGCGCGCAATCTGGTCGAAGACCTGCTGCGCGAGAGGAGCCTGGCTGCGCCGATCACGCTGAAACTCTGCCGTGCCGTCATAGACAATCACGTATTGGTAGCCCTCGGACTGCGCCAACTTGTCCCCCTCGGAGACGATCAGTCGATACAGCGCCTCCCACCGAAGTGCCTGCTCGCGGTCGACCTCTTGCTGCTTCACTGTCGCCCACTCCTTCAACTGGAGTTGCTCGAGCGCAAGTTCATCGCGCAACTTCTGCCGCTCAGCCGCGTCGGTGATCGCATCGGACTCGCGGGCGCGCGTCTCAAGCTGCTCCTTTCGAGTCTTGAGTTCCTGCTCGAACTTGTTTCCCATTTGGGTGAGTTCGATTTCCATCTCGCCGCGCTGCTGGATCTTGTCCAGAATGCGGCGGATGTCGACATTGGCGACGGCGGACGGGGCGGCAGCTAAACGAGCCGCCGTGTACGCAGAACTGCCTGCAACTACGAGGAGTCCGGCAGCGAGCGCAGCGATCGCAAGTGGGGAGCGATAGGAGGCTGGAATCATCCTGTGAAGTGTACGGGACAGCGCCGCATCGACGCAGCGGACAGTGCTCAGAAGGGCAGTTCGGCTGTGAAACTGAAGACTTCCGTCTGATCGGTGACGTACTTCACGATGGGCACGGCAAAATCGAAGGCGAGTGGGGCTTGCCCGAGCTGCGGGATATAGAGCCGCAAGCCGCCACCGACGGAAACACGGTAGGGGTTCAGCGTCAGACTGTCCGTGGCCGTTCCACTGTCGCAGAACGCAACGGCGGTGACAAACTTGTCGAAGACAGGAACCTCATACTGCGCTCCGGCAAAGAAACGAAAGATGCCACCGATCGGATCGCCGTTGGGTAGCCCCTCCACAGTACCGGTCGTTGTGGTCGGATAGACCGACGTAATGGTCGGCGGATCAGCTCCAATTGCCTCCCGGGCGAGCGGGCTCACGGAGCGGAACACAAAGCCGCGAAGGGAGCGACCTCCAAGGTAAAAGCGCTCGGAGACAGGAGCACTGCTGTTGTAAAGGTAGCCCGTGCTGGTGTTCAGTCTCAGCACGCTCTTTCGACCGAAAAAGTCTTCCGCGAGCGGCAGCCACGTTGTCCAACTCGCAGCGGTCAGTGGAAATTGATAGGGGCCTCCGAATAATCCGAAGTAAGCCACATCCGCCTCGAATCGCGTGCCGCGAGTTGGACGCTGCAGATTGTCGACGTTTGTTCGAGCCATCGACACACCAACGGAATTGATGAAGGCAGGACCGCGCTGTTCATACACCACGACAGGAGTCGAGGGGGCAAAGTTGGACAGTGTCACGGATTGCAGTGTGGTGCGAAGAGATCCGACCCACATTTCGCCAAACCGCCGTGAAAGCGCGAAGGACCCCGCGATGCGGTCTTCGTTGAAGCCGACATAGACACGTTGGCGGTAGAGCAGGTCCGTGCCAAAGCCGATGTCCGAGTCAAGCAGATGCGGTTCGCCAAAACTGATCGAGTAGTTCGAGACATCAATACCTGGAGCAATGGCCAGTGAGAATGATTGCCCGGCACCGCGGAATGCGCGCCCGTTGAGTAGTTCATCGAGCGTTTGCGGCGTGTCTGCGATATCGAAGTTGCGCTGGTTCAACGAAACGGTGCCGAAGAAGCCCGTGTCCGTACCAATCCCAACGCCGAAGTTGACGCTGCCCGTGTTCCGCTCCTTGACCTCCACGAGGACGTCGCGAGTGGTGGGGTCAGGTGCGTCTGCAGCGGGGACCTGAGGTGTCACGGTGGCCGAACTGAAGAGCCCCGTTTCCTCAAGGCGGATCTTGGCACTCTCGACTTCAAGACCATCCAGTGGTCGACCCGGCTGGATGCGCAGCGCGCGCCGGACGACATTGTCCTTGGTGAGGTAGTTCCCTTGGATGCGAACAAGTCCCGCTCGTACGGCCGTTGCCTCGCGTACGGAGACCACCATGTCGACTTCTGGTTCTTCGCCAATGCGAATCCATGTCTGCTCGACGCGAGCATCGACATGTCCCATGACTTCGTAAGCACGTTTCAGTGCTTCGACCGAACTCTCCAACTTGTCTTCCGTGAACGCATCGCCGGGTCGGATCGTCATCAGACCCAGCAACTGCTCCGCTTGAATGACGCGTGGCTTCCCCTCCGGCGTACCGTCCGCGGCTTCAATGGACACGGACCGCAGTCGATACTGGCGTCCCTCGGCGATGAGGAACACCACTTTGGCCTCCTTGCCGTTGTCGGAGATTTCGACTCGCTTATCGACGCGCACATCGATGAAACCACGGTCTTTGTAAAACTTGTCGAGTGCTGCCACATCGTCGATCAATTGGTTCTCGTCGAGGTTGCCCATCGAGAAGATGAAGACCCATGGTTTCGTCTTGATCTGTGCACCCAGTTGATTGGTGTCGAAACGCTGGTTGCCTGAGAACACGATCTCGCGGATTCGAACACGCGGTCCTTCCACGATTCGGAAGATGAGAATGCCAGTTTCCAGAAGACGCGACTCATCGACTTCGACGTCGACGAGATAGTTACCCTTGCTTCGATAGAGATTGCGAATCTTTTCAACGGCGCGCTCCAGCAGAAAGTCATCACGTGGACCGCCTGGATAAAGGGAGATCACGCCGCGCAGTTCTTGGTCCGAGACCACCTTGTTGCCGACGACCTGAATGTCGCGGACGATCGGCTGTTCAACAAGGATGTAGCGAACACGCACCGTGCCATCATCCAGCAGCTCCGCGTCTGCGCTGACGGCATCAAAATGGCCCAGGCGGTAAAGCGTGGCGATGTCGTCCTTGACGGCCGATGCGTCGAAGGGCTGACCAGCCGCCACCCGCATGTTGTTTCGAATCTCCTGCTCGGTGACGCGGTTGAGCCCCTGCAGGACGACTTCCGTGACGGGGCGGTCCGTGAGCGATTCGTCATCGATCGTGAGAGTGGCGCGCGTGCGCGGTTCGGGCGATTCGGCGATGGACGGGAAAGCCGCGATCCACACCGCTGCGCAGACCGCCCAGAGTGCCGTTTGAATCCGAGCATGGCGCCACGCCCTCATGGCAGCAAAGGCTACCCATGACCGATGCTGTCGTCCGCGGATTTGTGCGACATTGGCAGGGATATGTGAACGCGCCGCTCGCCGCCGGACGCTAGGCTTTCTGCCATGACGACCGCCTCACTGCAGCGCACAGCGCTTCATTCGTTCCATCTCGAGCACGGTGGCAAGATGGTTGATTTTGCCGGCTGGGAGATGCCGCTGCTGTACTCGTCGATCATCGAGGAGCATCGACATTGCCGTACCGCGGCGGGGTTCTTCGATGTCTCGCACATGGGCAGGCTGCGCTTCTCGGGTCGGCATGCGCGCAAGTTCCTTGATCACGTCTGTACGCGGCAAGTACTCGGCATGGAAGTGGGACAGTGTCGCTACGGGCTCGTGTGCAACGATCAGGGCGGCTGTCTCGATGATGTGATCATCTCCTGCTTCGATGAGGCGGAATACCTGATGGTGTGCAACGCTTCGAACCGAGCCAAGCTGCTCGCTCACTTCGCGGCCGTGAAGGGTGACATGGCGTTCAAGCTCGAGGACCAGACGGAATCCACCGCGATGGTTGCGCTGCAAGGCCCAAAGGCAATGGATGTCATCAGCACGCTGTCGAGCGAGATTCCGAAGTTGAAGCGCTATCGCTTCGTGCAAAAGAGCTTGATCGTGGTCAAGATGATCGTGAGCCGTACGGGCTACACGGGCGAGGACGGTGTGGAGGTGATTCTTGGGAGCGCCATGGCTCGAATGGCACTTGGCATGTTTCTGAAGGACGCGAAGGAGGGGTCCAGCATCATCAAGCCCGTGGGGCTTGGCGCGCGTGACACGCTGCGCATGGAGGCGGGCATGCCGCTGTACGGACATGAGATCGATGAGCAGACCGACCCGATCTCGGCTGGGCTTGGATTTGCCGTGAAACTTGAGAAGGGGATCGACGACGAGCGTGCGGGAAGCTTCATCGGTCAGGAGGCTCTGCAGCGCATTTCCCGCGATGGACCCAAGCGAAAGCTGGTGGGACTTGGGTTGGAGGGGCGTCGGAGCGCGCGGCAAGGCATGGAAGTGCGACGCGGGGGCACGGTTGTTGGTCGCGTGACCAGTGGCTGCCTTTCGCCGAGTTTGGATCGCCCCATCGCGATGGCCTTTGTCGATGCCGCGCTCGCCGAGGTTGGCAGCGAGGTCGAAGTGGATTTGCGCGGCACAACGGTCGCGGCGCGTGTGGAGCCACTGCCGTTCTACCGAAAGACTTGATGTCCGTGGCAGGGGTCCGCTGCAGACTTAGGGTCTGTGGTGCGGCGGCACGGAGGGCGTGCCGCGGTTGCTTCCGTGGACCGGTTTATTCGACAGCAAGTCGGGGATGGATGGCACCTGTGGTCGCTGCTGGGATCCGGCACTTGAGCCAGACGGCCGCTGAGGACTTCGTGTCGTCGTTTGCGCCGTGTTCTTGAACAGCAGCGACAGCGACTGGTTGCTGCCGAGTTGGCGACCAAGCCGACCAAGGACTTCGACCTCGATCTGACGAACACGTTCCCGCGTCAGTCCGACCCGCTGTCCCACCTCGCTCAGTGTGAGCGGTTCAGTGCCATCGAGGCCGAAGCGCAGCCGAAGCACTTCCGCTTCGCGGCGGTCAATCGCATCGAGCAACGTGACAATAACGCGGAGAATTTCATCATCTTCCGCGGCTTTCGTCGGATTCTTTGTTGTTGTGTCCTCGAAGAGATCGCTCGCCGATGTGACTTCCCCATCGGCGCCCGTCACCGTGACCTGATTGGGGGTGTTGAATGCTCGAAGCGCACGCCGAATGACATGCAGCTTCGTCAGCGGCACTTGCATCTCTTTGGCAAGTTCCGACATGGTGGGCGGATGGCCGAGTTTCTCCTCGAGCGACTTCGACACGGACTTGCACCGACCGATCAGTTCGACCATGTACGCAGGAATGTGAATGGGCTGCGATGCATTGATGAGCGTGCGCTTGATCGCCTGCTTGATCCACCACGATGCATAGGTGGAGAATCGCGCGCCTTGCGCGGGATCGAACCCCTCGACAGCACGAATGAGTCCGACATTTCCCTCCTCGATCAAGTCGGGGAGTGCGATGCCGCGGTTGAGATAGCCCTTCGCGATGGCGATCACGAGTCGAAGGTTCGCGGTGATGAGGCGCTCCTTCGCCTGTGGACAACTGTCGTTGATGATGCTCCAGCCAAGTGTGCGCTCTTCTTGCGCGGTGAGCAGCGCGACGTGACTGATCTCACGCACATACATCTGCATCTCTGTCTGCACTTCTGACTTCGCCACGCACACCTCTTCGCTGCGATGCTCCGATCTTCGCCAACACGCCGCTGGCGACTCTCTCCGTCGGGACTTACTATTTTGCCCATGATTGGTCCGGAAGGCAACCCCTCCGACGATATTCGTGAAATCCTCACGCGGTGGCCATGGCAAGGGGAGGGGCCGCGGGCCCGGCTATTTGTGGGGGCGGATGGCCTGGAACGGCTTCAAGTTCGACTGGAGGCTGGTTTGCTGCAGTTTGAGGGGGTGGGCCGCCCAGATGGCGGGCGCCCGCATGGGTTCGACTCGGTTTGGGACGCGACTCGGTCGAAGGGGGGGCAGGTAGGACCGCATGCGGCCGATGCCATGCGCGAGGAGGCGCAGCTCTTTCATCAGAGGGCGAGTGCCTGGTTCCTGCTCGGAGCCTTCGATCGTGCGTCGGCGGACTGCGCTCGCAACGCTTCGGCGATGCAGTGGCTCGTCGAGAACGCGCTGCCGGAGATCGACCCTGCACCGCTGCAGTCGGTTCGCTTTGCGGCGATCCTCCTGCAAGCCCGTGCGCAAGCAACCGGTTGTGCGCGTCGGGGCGATACGCAAGGAGCACTCGCGGCGATCGATCAAGCGCTCGGGAGCATGCAGCGACTGCAGCAGGAGCACGATGCTCTTCCGACGGAGGTCGCGATGCTCCGCGCGCTGCGTGATGCATTCATTCCAAAACTGCCATCGAGTCAGCGCGCTGATCTTGAGCAGCGCCTACGCGATGCGGTGCGCCGCGAGAACTTCGCGCTCGCATCGATCCTGCGAGATGAGCTGCGGCAGATCAGCGATTGACTGGTCGCACGGCGGCGGGTGACGCGGTCGACTCACCGTCGTGTGCTGCGCCTGGGGTCGAAGCGTGCTGCCTCATGCGCGCGGCACTTGCCATGGCAGCGCTTTCGGTCTCCAGAATGGCCGCACTCATGAGCGGGCCCCCAAGCGCAGGATCCGCCGCGCGCAGTCGAGCGATGGAAGCAAGGACTGGGTCGCCCCCTCGGCCAGATTCCTCGGCAATCCGCAGTTGAACGCTCTGCGCCAGCCACCAGGCGGGTGAGCCATCGGGTGCCATCGCCTCCAGTGCGCGCGCCGCGTTCATGCCACGCGTGCGACGTTCATCGCGAAGATCCTTGAGCCCGAGCCGAACGGCGTCCTGGTGGGCGTGTGAAAGTGCTTCGACCAGCCGACGCTGATCGTCGACCGACTGGGCATTGGCAAGTGCAATGGTCTCGGCGCGCGCGAGAGCGTTCTCCCAGTCTTGCGCGAGCAGAGCGGCATCTGCGGCGAGTCGATCGAACGCAGCCGTCAGCGGTTGAGCTGATCCATCTCCGCCTCGGGTGGCCAAGAGTGCTTCCCACGCCTGCCCCGCGGCGAGCGCGCGCTGAGCATGCTGCACGGAGCGTGGACTTCCTTGCAGATTGGCGTCGCCCGCGAGTTCGACCTGCCTTCTCATGAAGTTGGTGATGGCAGTCAGTGCGGCGGGCGTCTGTGCATCGAGCATGGAGTCGGGCAAAAGGGCGAGTTCAGCCGTCATGATTCGCGCCGGTTCTGCCGAGTGCATCGCGGCGCGCTCGAGACGCAAGCGCAGGATGCGCTGTGCATCAAACTTGCTCCAGGATTCCCACTGCTCAGGAGAAGGAAGAGCATTCGCGCGGGTTGCCTGCACGGCGTCGGCTGCCAGGAAGTCAGCGGCTGTTCGAGCCATCTCGGCGGTCGCACTGACCCGACTGCCGGGATCGAGTCCAGCGCGGCGTGCGGCGGCGTCGAGGTCCGTGAGTCGCTGCGCAGCATCGGCAGCCTGCTGCGCCAAAGAGGGACGTGTCTCGGGCGTCGCAGCCATTGCCTGCTGAAGGAATCGGCGCAGTTGGATCGCCTCCAGTTGTGCCAGCGATGCCGGCCGAGTGGGCAGTTCAGGGAAGCGGTTGATCGCCAAGCCGAGCGCTTCCTCGAGTTGCGCTTCCCGCCCGGCAGGGTCTGCGCGGTCGAGAGAGAGTTCAATGTCGAGTGCCGCCTGCATCGCCGGGAGCGAGACCGGTTCCTGCGCCGCCGCGAGAGCGAGCGCGCGGTACGCATCGGCAGCTTCTGGCCACATCCGCGCAGCCACCACGGCATCGGCAATTGTTTCGAGAGCAGCGACCTGTGCGGTGGCATTTCGTGTCTGGGTGGCGTGAGGCGCGAGGCGGGCGAGTGCTTCGCGGTCTGCAGGATTCGCCAGCAGTGCTTCGCGAGCGAGGGCGACCTCCGCGAGAGGAGGAAGATCGCCGTAGGCAGGTTGTCCGCGTGCAGCACCTGCGATGCGCTCGAGTACTGCGCGTCGAACACCCGCACGCTCCGCAGCCTGCGCGCGATCAAGCGTGTCGGTCCAAGGACGAAGCGTCAGCTCCGTGGTCGGTGACTTGCCAAGTGTTCCTCGCGCACGCACGATCGCATCTGCGACGAGCAGCCGAAGCGGGGTCGAGAGCCCCTGCACGGCATGCAGGGCGATGAGTTGGCGGATTGCCTCCTCGCCGCGGCGTTCGTTCAAAAGGCAGTCGCAACTGAGAATGCGCGCGAGCACAGTCAGCGTTGGATCACGCGCCTGGATAATTCGAGCGGCTGCGTACCGCGCGGCATCGCACTGTGCTGCCACCGCAGCTGCAGCGACTTCTGCCAGATCGCTCTCCGGGCGCAGGCGAGGGGGGAGTTGTGGGCGCAGAAGGGAAAGTTCACGCAGGAGCGCGGCGCCCTTCGCAGGTCGCTCCCGACTCGCCGCCGCTGATTCGCCGCTCCGCTCGATAGCCAGCAACATGGCGCGGACTGCAGCACGGAGAAAAGGCCGGCGTACACGCGCATCGCTGTCGAGTCGCTGCGCGAGTGGCGATGCAGCGGGAACGCTCTCCGGTGAAATGGAGGCGGCGCGTGCGTCGGCGGTATCGAGCAGGATGAGCACGCGGTCGAGCGCAGCGCGTGCCCTCGGTACGAGCGCAGATCCAGATGAGCCTGCGATCGCATCGGCACCACCATCCGCGCCGAAGAATGCCAGCGAAAGTTCATCCTCTGCTGCATCACTGATCCACAGCACCGTGAAGGGATCGCGCGTATCTCGTGCCACCAGTGCTGTGCGCAGCGTTCGGAGCCGATCGAGTGCTTGCAGCCGTTCGGGGAGTGAGAGTGCATCGTCGCGCAGCGAGGCCCGCTCGCGAGCAATCGCCCGGAGAGCCGCTTCCAACGACTGCGGGTCGCGTATGGGCTCGGTTCGATCGAGATCATCCAGTGCACGAAGCAGTGCGAGATCGCCCACGCCCCGGAGGAAGTCCTCCTCCTCCAGTCGCTGCGCTGCACTCTCCGTCAGCGTGGACTGCGAGAAAGCGGCCGCCACGGCGCGGGTTGTTCCCGCGCATGCGATCAGCATGAACGCAGCCAATGCGGCGAGCGCACTCGGCGGTGGTGTGCGGCGTCGGCTCCACGCTGTCATGTGCCACTCCGCGCGAAACCAATGTTGCGGAATCCGGCGCGTACGGCTGCGTTGAACGCGTCCACGGCATCCTGCCAGCCGCACTCCCTCGTGGGGGCGATGAGCACTGGATGCTCCGCCAGAAAGAGCCCGGTGTTGGCTGGCTCGGGCGCAGTCCCTCGCCGAACGCGCGTAAGTGCAGCTGCCAAAGCATCGAAGGATGCAGGGCGTTCACGCAGCCCATCCGCCTGGAGTTCGATCGAGACCGCATCGGCCGCACGCGTACCAACGCGGATGACGAGCGCACGCTGCTGCAGCGCAAGGGGATCTGCGGTCAGACCACGCTGCGGCAGATCCAACGTGTAGACCGCCTCGTTTCGCTCGAAGCGCACCGTACAAACGAAGAAAACCAACAGGAGAAACACCACGTCAATCATCGGCGTCATCGCCAGCCGAATGCGAGTGTCGCTGACGGTGCGGCCCACGTTCACGGTGCTCCGCCTTCCCCCTGCAGCGCGCAGACGCGGATCGTCACCCGCGTCCCGACATTGGCCGCCGCAGCGGTGATCGCATCGATGGCAGGTTCGACGGCGCGGTACGCGAGCGACCGGTCAGCGCGAATGTCGACGGGCACGCTTGGATCACTCCGCAGGCGCTGTGCAATGGCCGATGCGAGGCGGTCGAGCCCCGATCCATCAGCCAAAAAGCGCTCGCCTCCGAGCGTGAACACGACTGCGCCATCTTCCGAAAGCACGTTGACTGCGAGGCGACGCGCAGTGCCGGCGGGAGTCGCCGCGACATCGGTTGGCTTTGGCAGCGGAATGGCGGGAAGTTGCTCGCCGCTCATGCGCGCAACGAGCACGAAGAAGACGATCAGCAGGAACGCCAAATCGATCAGCGGCGTGAGATCCGCATCGATCGCCGAGATGCGCGCGAGCGCTTGTTTCACCGCGCAGCACTCCCGGCTTCGGGCGCGTCCTTCGCGGCGTGCAGGACGCTTTCAAGCGCGCTTGCGAGGGCTGTGTCCACACGATTGCGCAGCAGCGCGTATGCGAGCAGGGCCGGAACCGCGACCACGAGTCCCCAGAAGGTGGTCACGAGCGCGGTGCCAATACCGCCTGCGAGCAGCGCAGGATCCGCCTGCCCGCCCGACGCAGCGACTGCCTGAAACGCAACGATCATGCCGTAGACGGTGCCAAAGAGTCCGACCATCGGGCTGATTTGTGCGAGCACGTGCAGCGGTTCAAGTGTTCGGAATCGACGTGCTGCGCACTCCACGGCAGCACGTTCGGCGGCATCGACAATCTCGCTGCGGCCACGCATCCACGCTTCGGAAGCCGCGCGCGCGATTCGCCCAGTATCACACGGCATCGCGGCAGCCCCATCGAGTGCGGCACGTCCATCCCTTCCACTGCCGATGCCCGCGAGTGCCTGTGGCGGCGCGATCGCCGCTATCCGATGGGCGAGCGAGGCCGAGATGATCATGCCGACACTCACCAGGCTCATGGCGATGAGAATCCAAATGATCGCGCTGCCGATCCACTCCGTCCGTACCGAGCCATCGGGCATGGTGCTTGCGGAGTAAAAGAAGATGCGGGCGGCATCGAGCGAGGCGAGCAGCGGGGGAGCAAGCATGGGGGAAGGATCGGGGGAGAGTGGAGCGAGGAGCACTGCCGAAAGAGGGGCTGGCATCATGGGTTTGTTTCCGTGGGCTGTACGGGCGATGTGGGTGCGTTGGGGTCGCGCGCAATCGCCTCGGCGCGTTCCTGCACCGCGCCGAGTCCGAATGCACGCGCTCCCTGCGCTGCCGCAGCGGCGAGTCGCTGTGCGGCGCGAGGGTCGTGGTCATGGTTGAGAGAAATCTCGGCAGCAGCGAGCAGTGCCGCTGGCGATGCCTCGTGCAGCGGGTGTGCGAGTCCGATTCGCAAAAGTGCGACGCGTGCAGCAGCTCTGTCGCCTGCCTGGGCGCGTTCGACTGCGGCGGCCACACCGCGCGTCCACTCATCGTCGATGGCGGGCGACGCAATCTCGGCCGCGCGCAAGTCCTGCAAGCGTGGAAGAAATCGATAGGAACCTGCCATGCCGTGCTCGCGTGCCACGAGTTCAAGTGCGCCGAGCGGTTCCTGTTGCATCAAGTGAATGCATGCGAAAAGCACGGGGCGCCGACCGGAGCGCGCATCCCGCGGATTCAGGGCATCGAGTTCTGCGAGCAGCACATCCCGATCGCGGGTCGTGTCGCCTGCACCGAGCAGCCCTGCGCTGACGATCACCACCGTATCTGGCTTGAGCGCGAGCGCGGCACGTACCGCTCGTGTTGGGTTACTGCCGCCCGATGGGATGATCTTGTCGTTCAGCCAGGCCTTCAGTTGATCTCGGCCACGCTGCCCGAGCGTCGCCCCTGCGCGACGGAGCGCATCGCCTTCGGGGAGAAACGCATCATCTGCCTGAAACGGAATGACCGCGAACTGCTGCTCATCGCTCAGTCTGCCGATCGACTCGATGACCGCATCGACTGCGGCGGGGTAGCAGCCAATCATCGAACCAGATGCGTCGAGCAAAAAGACCACCCGTCGAACACTGGGCATTCGAATGCCTGCCATGGCGAACATCGTGGATGGAGTCTGCAGTGGGCGCGCCACCATGGGAAGCGTTGTGGTGAGCGTGTCGCGCTGCAACTCCGCGGAGGACTGCATGCGCGCTGCGGTATCGCTGGCGGATTGCACTGCGATCGCTGCGGTTGCCGCCGACTCGCGTGTAGGAAGAACGGCCGCTTGGACTGCGGGCGGTTGCGTGATGGACTTCTCGGCAGGCGGACTTTCAAAGAGGAACACGGCATCATCGCTCAGTGCAGTCTCATTGCGCCCCATGGGCAGCAGTGCAACGCCCGCCGACAGCAACAGGAGAGCCAAAAGCACGTGCGCCGCAGCGGACAAGCCCCACGACACGGCGGTCCTCCCTCGCATCCGTCACTCCTTCTCCACGGCGCGGCCATCGCCACCCGACTTGCGTCCACCACCACTCACGGGATGGCCCTTCCCTTTGGAACCACGCGCACTCCCGCCGAAGAGTGCATCCACACTGAGCGCACCGCCACCAAGCAGCAGCAGGTTCGCACACAAGATGAAGAGCGCAAGGTGTGCTCCCGTATGCACGAGCACTGCGCCATCAAGCGACCAGTAGCCGCTGCGGAGCGCCGGGAGGCAGTCCACCCAGAATGCAGTCGCGCTCAGGAGTGCGATGAACATGGCAGTGATCCGTGTGAACGCACCCAAGCCGATGAGGACACTGCCCACCAACAGGAGAAACGCCGTTACCCAGCCAGCGAGCGCGGGCGCCGGCAGACCAACTCTGTCCGCCGTCAGCGAGATTCCATAGAGCGCCCGTCCTTCACGAATGGGCCCGCCTGCAGCGGTCGCGGTCGCAAGCGCATTGTTGGAGGCATCTTTGCCGCCAGGGAGCGTGGAACGCACCTTCCCGAGGTCCACGCCCGCTGTTGTCACGCCCAGTTCCTGCAGTCGCGCGGACTCTGCGGATGAGAATGGCACGCTGGAAAAAGCGAGTCGCCAACCAAGGGGGAGCAGCACCGCCACAATCAGAAGACGCGTCAGCAGCGGCATCACCCTCGTGGCAGCGGTTTGCGCAAATCCCATGCGTATCATCGTACGGAGCACAAGTACACAGCGGGTGTGGCGGAATTGGCAGACGCGCTGGATTTAGGTTCCAGTGGGGCAACCCGTGCAGGTTCAAGTCCTGTCACCCGCATCGTGCCGCGCTAGCCTTGCCCCGCATGAGCAACTGGAACCCCGACTCGTGGCGCGCGCGTCCCGCGCAGCAACAGGTGCTCTGGCCGGACCGTGCTGAACTGGACCGTGTCCTCGAGGAGATTCGGGGACTGCCACCTCTGGTCACGAGCGGCGAGATCGGAGGACTCAAGTCCCAACTCGCCGAGGCTGCTGATGGAGAACGGTTCCTTCTGCACGGGGGCGACTGTGCAGAAAGTTTTTCCGGCTGCAATTCCTCGCACATCGCAAGTCAACTGAAGATCCTGCTCCAGATGAGCCTGGTGCTGACGCATGCCTCTCGCAAGCGCGTCATTCGCGTTGGGCGTTTCGCCGGGCAATATGCAAAGCCGCGCTCGAGCGATATGGAGACGCGCGGAGGCACACAGTTGCCTTCGTTCCGGGGCGACAACGTCAACCGCCCCGACTTCACCGCGGAAGCGCGTCGCCCCGATCCGCGCCTGCTGCTGCGCGGCTATGCGCGTTCAGCCATGACCCTGAACTTCATCCGTGCGCTCGTGGACGGTGGGTTTGCGGATCTGCACCACCCCGAGCAGTGGAACCTGGATTGGGTCGGTCACTCCCCGCGCGCCGCGGAATACAAGCGGATGGTCAATGCCATCGGTGAAGGATTGCGCTTCATGGAAACGCTCGCGGGCGTTCGCATCCATCAGTTGCAGCGAGTCGACTTTTTTACGAGCCACGAGTGCCTGCTGCTCGAACTGGAGTCCGCGCTCACGCGTGCAGTTCCCCGCCGAGATGGTGTCTGGAATCTGTCGACGCACCTTCCGTGGTTGGGCGCACGCACCTCGCAGGTGGACGGGGCGCATGTCGAGTATCTGCGCGGCATCGCGAATCCGATCGCGGTGAAGGTTGCGCCGGACACGACGCCACAGCAGTTGACGAAGCTCTGCGAGTGGCTCGATCCGCACTTGGAGCCCGGTCGGCTCACGCTCATCCATCGACTCGGTGCGCGACGCGTCGGAGAGTTGTTGCCGCCGCTGCTGCGGGCGGTGACGGCGACGAAGCGCAAGGTGCTGTGGGTGTGCGATCCCATGCACGGCAACACGGAGATTGTTTCGGTGGCAGGTACGGATGGGCAGCAAGTGCCTGTCAAGACTCGCGCGTTCGAACACATTCTCAGCGAACTCGAGGAGTCCTTCGACCTGCATCGACGCGAGGGAACGAACCTCGGTGGCGTTCACTTTGAGATGACGGGCGACAATGTCACCGAGTGCACCGGCGGCGCGCGCGGACTCGGCGGAGGCGATCTTCTTCGTTCCTATCAGACTGCGCTGGATCCGCGGCTGAACTACGAGCAGGCACTCGAAATGGCTTTGCTCGTTGCTCGCCGCATGTGAACGCGCGTGCGCGGACGCGGTTATCCTTCGCCGCCCATGTCAGTCCCCTCCAGACGCGTGCTGATCACCGGTGTCGGACCGGTGTCGGGCTTCGGCATCGGTATCGATGCGCTCTGGGATGGTCTGTGCAGCGGTGCAACGGCGATCCGACCCATCACGGCATGGAACGCATCGGGGTTCAGCAGCACGGTGGCGGCCACGATCGCACCCGAGCAACTCGATATCCGAGCGATCGTTCCCAAGAGTTATCGCAAGGCGACGAAGGTGATGGCACGCGACATCGAAATCGCCGTGGCGGCAGCCGCCAGCGCAGTCCAATCCGCTGGTCTGGTGACTCGCGGCACGGCGGAGGGTGCGACGCCGACCATTCCGCCCGCGCGCGTGGGATGTCAGATCGGCGCCGGTCTGATTCCTGCAGACTCCGACGAGTTGGCCGCTGCCATGCAGTCCTGCCAGACCGCAGACGGGTCGTTCGACTGTGGGGAGTGGGGGCGCACCGGCATGAACAACCTCACGCCCCTCTGGCTGCTGAAGTATCTGCCCAACATGCTCGCATGCCATGTCACGATCATTCATGATTGTCAGGGTCCGTCGAACACGATCACCTGTGCGGAGGCATCGGGTGGGCTCTCGATCGGCGAAAGCATGCGCGTGATTCGCCGGGGCGATGCGGATGCATGTCTTTCGGGCGGCGCCGAGAGCAAGGTGAACTACATGGGCCTGCTGCGGCAGACCTTCGCGCAGCGACTGGCGCGAGTGCCGGCGGGGGGCGATGGTGCTGCAGCGGTTCGTCCCTTCGATCCCTCCGCCGATGGAACCGTACTCGGCGAGGGAGGCGGTCTGCTGATCTTGGAGAATGCGGAGAGCGCGAAGTCGCGAGGCGCGACGGCGTGGGCAGAACTCCGCGGCTTTGCGGCGACGCAGTGTCGCTGTGAAGACACGGTGGGTGTCGATCTTGCCAATGCCGGCGAGGACATCGCAGCTGCAGTCGAGGGTGCGCTGCAGCAGGCAGGCGTCCCTGCGGATCAAGTGGACGCGGTGGTGCCCATGGGCAGCGGTATTGCATGCGTGGATGCGGCGGAAGCGCATGCTGTGCGGCAGATCTTTGGTTCCCGTGCAGGGACGCTTCCCCTCGTGACGGTTGCGCCTCAGGTCGGCATCGTGGGTGCGGGAACGAGCGCACTGGCGGCGTGCGTTGCAGCGCGCTGTCTGCGTGATCAGCGTTTGCCCGCACGACTTTCGACCCGCGGCTCTGCGAAACTTGGCGTGGATGCGGATGCACGCGGCGCCGTCGATGCGACGCTGCGTCATATTGTCGTCACCACCACGGGACTCGGCGGACAGAGTGCGGCCATGGTCCTCGGGAGGACCGCATGAGCGCCGTGCACCGAAGCGATGCGGAGCGGGTGGTCGTCACTGGCATGGGGTGGGTCACGCCGCTCGGGCATGATCTTGAAACGGTGTGGTCCGCACTCATGCGTGGCGCGTGCGGCATGGCGCCCATCACGCGTTTCGATGCGCGCACATTCCCGACAACCTTTGCGGCGGAAGTGAAAGACTTCGATGTTCGGCCGTTCGTTCGCGATATCGCGCTGCATCAGAATGCTGGGATCAACTCGCAGTTTGCGCTTGGCGCGGCAGCGCAGGCGTGGAGGCAGGCACAACTCCACCAGACACCTCCTGCCAACGCGCGTCGCGTGGGCATGTACCTCGGCGCGGGCGAGGGGGTCATCGACACCATGAACTATCTCGCCGCGAACATTCGCTCGTGGGATGGGGCGCAAGGTCGCACGGATGGCGCGGCATGGGCCAAGCTCGGTCACTCGCTGCTGCAGGCCGCGCGCGAGATCGAGCAGGAGCCGAACATGCCGCTTGCGCACATTGCGCGCGAGTTCGATGTGCGCGGGCCGACATCGAACTGTCTGACGGCGTGCGCTGCGAGCACGCAGGCCATTGGTGAGGCCTGCAGCATTCTTCGAGGCGGCGAGGCTGATGTCATGATCGCCGGCGGAGCGCACACCATGATCCATGTGCTCGGTGTGACCGGGTTCAATCGGTTGACCGCTCTCAGCACGAGCACTGCAGACCCGACCAAAGCCAGTCGTCCCTTCGACATGACGCGCGGTGGATTCGTGATGGGCGAAGGTGCCGGCATGCTCATTCTCGAAACGCTCGAGCATGCCAGGCGCCGTGGAGCGAAACCGCTCGCCGAGGTGATTGGATTCGGATCCAGCGCTGATTCCTATCGAATCACAGACATCGAACCGGAAGGGCGAGGTGCGGCAGCCGCCATGCTGCAGGCTCTCGGGCAGGCGGGAATCGATCCGCATGCGCGTGGCAGCGATGGGCGGCCGCTCGTTCACTACATCAGCGCACACGGCACGGGGACCAAGGAAAATGACTCGATCGAGACCCTCGCGGTGAAGCGTGTTTTCGGTGATCTCGCGCGGGAAGTGCCCATGAGTTCGGTCAAGAGCATGTTGGGTCATCTCATCGCGGCGGCCGGTGCCGTCGAGTTCATCACCTGTGTGATGGCGATCGAGCGAGGCATGCTGCCGCCAACGATCAACTACTCGACGCCCGACCCGGAATGCGATCTCGACTACGTGCCCAACACCCCACGCGCCTCGGTGGTGCGCACATGCCTCTCCAATTCATTTGGCTTTGGCGGACAGAACGACACCGTGTGCGTGACGGCCTTTGAGGGCTGACATGCGCGGCTCCATGATTCGGCGCGCGGGTGTTTTCCTGCTTGTGGTGGGCGCGGCACTGCTGCTGTTCGCGGCCGCAGGTCTCATCCTCGCATCGCTGCCTCCGCGTGGTTGGCAAGACCCGCTCCAGATCGCAGCCAATCCCACAAGCGCCGATCGTGCCCAGAGTCTCGAGCAGAATCTTGCGGCCGCCGTCACGCGTATCCGTGAGCCCAACGCACGGTGGGCGATTCGCATTCATGCTCAGGATGTGAACGCATGGCTCGCCGTTCGGTTGCCGCAGTGGCGTTCTCATGATCCCTCCTTTGCTTGGCCGCTCGAGGGGGTCGCTGCCGAACTGCGCTGTGAGAGTGGCTGCTTGACCCTCCTGCTCGAGACGGGCGGGCGCATTTTGAGCTGCGACGTACGGCTGAGTGTGGGGGAGGGTGCCGTTCGGCTGCAGCCTGCCGGCGGAGCCATTGGGCGTCTCCCCATCCCATCTGGCGGTGCAGTGGCATGGCGATTCCTCGAGGGCGAGGCTGTCGCACAGAAGCAACTTCCCACGCTTCATCGGCTTCAGGATGGGCGCACAGTCGAGATCTGTGCAGTCGATGTGGTGGACGGCGCCATCGAGATCGAGTGCATCACACGATCCGCTGCCTCGGCGGCGGACGGTCGCTAGGATGCTCCGTCGCGGCGTTCTCTGCGCGTCTCTTCACTATGCCCCACCTGACCATCAACGGCGTTCCACTCGAGTTCACCAAGGGCCAATCGATCATCGATGTGGCGCTGCAAGGCGGCATCGAGATCCCGCACTACTGCTATCACCCAGGACTTTCGGTTCCCGCGAACTGTCGAATCTGTCTGGCGGAAATCAGTCAGCTCAATCCAAAGTCGGGACAACTCGAGAAGATGCCCAAGTTGATGCCGACGTGCCACACGCCGGCGGCGGAGGGCATGGTTGTCACGACCGAAAGCCCCAAGGCAGTCGCGAATCAGAAGGCGGTGATGGAGTTCCTTCTGATCAATCATCCCGTCGACTGCGCCGTGTGTGATCAGGCGGGCGAATGCCACCTGCAGGACTACTCGTACGAGTACGGGCGCAGTCATTCCCGTTTCCAAGAAGACAAGATCAAGAATCCCAAGAAGGACGTTGGCGAGCATGTGCTGCTCTACAGCGACCGATGCATCATGTGCACACGGTGCGTGCGATTTACCAAGGAGGTCACGCAGACCCATGAGCTGATGGTGGAAGGGCGGGGCGGTACCGAGATGATCGATGTCTTCCCGGGCAAGGGGCTCGACAACGAACTCTCCGGCAATGTCGTGGATCTGTGTCCCGTCGGTGCACTGCTCGACAAGGATTTCCTCTTTCAGCAGCGTGTCTGGTTCCTGAAGAAGACCCCATCGATCGATGGCATCACGGCAAGTGGCGACAACATTTCGGTCGAGCACAATGAGGGAACGGTCTACCGCATCAAGCCGCGGACCAACCTCGAAGTGAATCAGTGGTGGATTACGGATGAAGTGCGCTACGGCTGGAAGTTTGTGCACAGCGAGCAGCGGCTGACGATGCCCCGTGTCAAGGGAACGCCGGCATTCGACCGGGAAGATCCGAGTGCAGCATGGCAGACGTCGCTCGCACGCGCGGTGGAAGTCTTGCAAGCTGGCGCGCGTGGCGGGCGTCTGGCGGCGCTCATCTCGCCCATGCTTTCCTGTGAGGATGCCTACCTGCTTGGTCGATTCATGCTCGGACTCGATCCATCCGCGCTGCTCGGAGTCGGCCCTGTCCCGCGCAGCGGTCAGGATCGGACGCTCGCAGGCGGTTTCACGATTCATGCGGAGAAGGCGCCCAATGCCCGTGGCGTACGGCGCGTCCTGGAGGCTCTGGCGGCATCGCAGCCCGCGCGCAAGATGCCAGCGGGTGTTGCACAGGTCACAGATGCAGAGGGCTTTGTCCCCGCACTGACGACAGCGGGCGCGGGTACGGTGCTGGTGACGGGCAACTATCCAAGTGCTTGGGTCACCGATTCGATGGGCGCAGCGCTCGCGATGCGGCGTGTGGTACTGGTCGACACGCTGCCTACACACATGAGCACGCATGCCGAAGTACTGCTGCCCTCAGCCACTTGGATCGAGAAGGCAGGTTGCTTCGAAAACGCCCGCGGCCGCCTGCAGTCGTTCGAGCGCGCGATCCTGCCGATCGACTTCGCCAAGAGCGAGTCGCAGATTGCACTCGAACTCTCTGTGCTGGCCGGGCAGTCCGCCGACGATGTGTTCGATGCCGCTCGCACGCGCACACAGATGGCGCAGGTGAAGGGACTCGAGGCCTTTGCTTCGCAGGTGTGCCATCCGCCCGCCGCGGTGGGACGCGCAAGCGACATGGTCACTGTTGATCTCTGATACGCGGCGTTCGCGCTGCAGTCCTGAGGCGCCTCGATGATGCAACCTGCGCAGCATGCAGACTTTCATCATCTGAATGGATGGTGGCGTGTGCACCGCGTCTGGTCGCTTGCTTGGCCGACCGTCGTGACCATGACGAGTTACACCGTCATGCAGTTCGTCGACAGTCTCATGGTTTCGCAACTCGGAGAACTTGAACTGGCCGCACAGGGCAACGGCGGTGTGTGGGCATGGACTTCGATGGCTTTCCTCTTTGGTGTGATCACCATGGTCAACACGTTCGTCTCACAATGCGTTGGACGGGGCGAGCTGCATCGAGCCGCTGCCTATGCGTGGTGTGGGGTTTGGTTTGCCGTTTTCAGTTGGAGCATTCTTCTGCTGCCGATGGCGATCTGGGGGCTGCCGATGGCATTCGAGGTGATGGGGCATGAACGTGCGCTCATCGAACTGGAGACCTCGTACGGGAGGGTGCTGCTGTTGGGCGCGGCGATCAACCTCGGGGGAAAGGCGATCACCCACTTCTTCTTTGGTATCGGTCGCCCCAAGGTGATCACCATTTCCGCCATCGCCGGAAACCTCGTGAATGTGATTGGCAACTATGTGCTGATCTACGGCGAGGCCGGACTTCCCGCGCTTGGCTTGCCGGGAGTGCCTGGGGTGGTTCCGATGGGAGTGCAGGGTGCAGCAATCGCCACAGTCATCGGCACGTGTGTGGAGAGTGTGATCCCCGTCTTGGTCTTTCTCGGCCCGCAGATGTCGCGGCAGTACGGCACCCGAGTGGCATGGCGCCTGGATGGAGGCGGCATCCGAGATCTGGTACGCGTCGGCTGGCCAGGGAGCGTTCAGCAGGGAAACGAGATGGTGTGCTGGGCAATCTTCATGACCGTACTTGTCGGTCGCTTCGGCACGGAACACCTCGCGGCGGGCTGGATCGTCTTGCGGTACATGCATCTGTCGTTCATGCCTGCCGTCGGGTTCTCAGTGGCGACGACAACGCTCGTCGGCCAGTTCATTGGTGCGCGTGAACCAGGCCTCGCCGCGAAGGCAGCCCACACTTCCCTCTGGATGGCCGTCGTGTACATGTCGATTTGGGGTGCGCTGATGATGCTGTTTCGCGAGCCCATGGTGCGCATCTTTTTGAGCGCCGGCGGGAGTACAAGCGACGCGGAGCGCATCCTGGCGATCGGATCGTCGGTGATGATCCTTGCGGCGGTCTTTCAGTCGTTTGATGGCATTGGCATCGTCTACTTCGGTGCGCTGAGGGGTGCGGGTGACACGCTTTGGCCGGGGCTCGTCACCGCCGGGCTCAGTTGGACGCTCATCGTGGGCGGTGGTTGGGGTTTCGCGGTGGGATTCCCGCAGTGGGGCTCTTGGGGACCATGGGCGGGTTGCACGCTTTACATCATCGCGCTCGGCGCTGCGCTGGCATGGCGCTTCGAGCGCGGTGCTTGGCGCAGCATTCGACTCCAGATGACTGCGCGCGGCACCGGCGAGGGTGCCGCAACGGAGCGAGTGAGCGCGCTATGATGTGCCGCTCTACGCGTTTGTGAGCCGTTCGAACCCTTCCCACCCAAGAGAAGAGCTTTGACCACCATGACTTCACCCACCACGTTGCCACTTCATGCGGGCGATCCTGCCAAGGCCAAGAGTCACATCGATCGTGCACAGCAGTGCGAGCGATCGGGCGATCGCGACGCGGCGATCGAGGCCTACCGGCAAGCCCTTCTTGAGCATCACGCCGTCGAAACCGTCTTCGCACTTGCACGTCTGCTCGACCGTGTCGGGGAAGATGACGAAGCCATGGAGTTGTATGAGCGCATCTGCTTCGGCAAGAAGCCGCCTGTGAATGCGCTGATCAATCTCGCCGTCCTGTACGAGGACATGAACGAGCTCACGCGCGCAGAGCGGTGCCTGCGCCGCATTGTGGATGAGTACCCCACCCATCCGCGTGCTCGTATGTACTTGAAGGATGTCATGGGCGTGACCGAGATGCGGATCGATGCCGATGCCCAGCAGCAGGAGGTTCGCAAGAATCTGATGCTCGACACGCTGATCAGCGACTTTGAACTGAGCGGTCGTGCACGCAACTGCCTGAAGAGGGTCGATATCCGCACGCTGCGCCAACTGCTGCAAATCACGGAGGCAGAGTTGCTGGCGTTCAAGAACTTCGGCGAGTCAAGCATCAGCGAGATCAAGGCGGTGCTCGCCGCGCGTGGACTGCGGCTTGGTCAAGCGCTCGAGGGCGGTCAGGATCAGGCGTATCGGCAGGAGTACCTCGACTACCTGAAGACGCAGCACGACGAATCGGTGTTGTCGATCTCGGTCTCCACCATGGAACTGAGCGTGCGTGCGAAGAAGGCCATCTCGCTGCTCGAAGCGAAAACCTTGGGCGAACTCGCGTGCCGAACCGAAGCGGAGTTGATGGGACTGAAAAACTTTGGCCTCACCAGTCTTGACGAGATCAAGGCACAACTCGCGGTCCACGGGCTGTCGCTCCGTCCGCTCGAGTGATCCGTGCGGAGGCGCTCTCCTCTGATGCGTTGGCTCCACGCCTGCATCGGCGTGAGTGCACTTCTGACCGCCGCGTGTTCATCGCCAGATCCCGTGCGGCCTGTCGCGCTCGCGCGACAGGCGCCGACGGAGCAGTCCGCAACGGGACAGATCGCGCAGGGTTCTCCTGAACAGCCCGAGCCAACGGCGCAGCCCATGGCAACGGAGCCGCCCGCTGCGCCGAAGCCACTGCCCCCCAAATCCCTTCCTGCGCCGCCCTCTGCAGAGCCCATGGTGGCCATTCGACTCGCGGCACTTCCTCGATCGCAGTCCATTGTCCTGAAGCCATCGGGCAAGGTGCGAATTCTCCAAGACGGCGATTCGACTTCCTCGGCCTGGACGACACAAGGGAATCTATCGATACGCGCCGTCTCGAATGGGTGGAAGGTGTCACGATCGGGTGGCGGTGCACCCGCAAGCGAGCGTGAATTTGCGAGCGGACCGCTGCATCTGGAGCCGCTCAGCAAGGCGGATGAGATTCGCTGGAATGACCGCGACTGGCCTGGTGAGATGCAACTGCACGAGACCGATGATGGCATCGATCTTGTCATGCGTGTTGGTATGGAGTCCTATCTGCCAGGCGTGATTGCGAAGGAACTCTACCCATCGTGGACGCCCGCCGCGTACCGCGCACAGGCGATTGCTGCCCGCAGCTACGCAACGGTGGAGTCCGACCGTTGGGAGGGTCGGCGCCACTACGACATGGTGGCGGGTCAGCTGAGTCAGGCGTGGATCGGCGCGACGGACAATGCCAAGGCGAACGAGGCGGTGCGACAGACGCGCGGTCAGGTGCTTGTCGAGTCTGGAAGTGTGGTGCCCGCGTACTACTCGAGTGCGTGTGGAGGTCGGCCGGCCAATGCATTCGGGACGGTGACCGACAATCCGCACCACGACATCGCGAGCGTTTCCACGGGTGATGGGGCCGCGCGCAAAGATGGGTGTTGCGGCGGCTCTTCGGTTGCATCGTGGAAGGTCGTGATCCCCGTGTCCACAATCGTTTCTCGACTCCGCGCGTGGGGCGCTGCGAATGGACGCGGTGATCTCGCCAAGTTGGATGCACTCGCCCGCGTGGAAGTGGCGGATCGAAACGCGGCAGGTCGACCGCTGGCCATGCGTCTTCGATCGGTGCGAGGTGGGGATCTGGAAATCGAGGCGGAGGACTTTCGGCGTGCCATCAATGCAGCAGGTGATGCGAAGACCAGCATCAAGTCGTGCGACTGTGACGTCGTGATCCAAGGCCGCGATGCGACGATCACTGGCCGTGGCTTCGGGCATGGCGTGGGGATGTGCCAGCATGGCGCGGAGGCAATGGGGCGCGCCGGGCGCGATGAGCGAGCGATTCTTGGGCGCTACTATCCAAAAGCGTCCGTTGTTCGGGCGTGGAAGTGACCTATGTTCACAGGACTCGTTCCAGCTACCGGCACGGTCACGGATCTCACCCGCTCTGAGGCGGGGCTCCGCATCGCTGTGGAGTGTGCGGCCATCGCTGCGCGCGTGAAGATCGGTGATTCCGTGGCTGTGAATGGCATCTGCCTCACAGTCTCGTCGCTCGACGGCGGCATGCTGCATTTCGATGCCATTGCACAGACGATTGGTCGAACGACGCTCGGTGCATGGCAGCGGGGAACGCGAGTGCATCTGGAGCCTGCGCTGCGATTGGGGGATCCGCTCGGCGGGCACTGGGTGCAGGGGCATGTGGAAGGCACTGCGCAAGTGGAATCCGTGGACCGCAGTGATGGGCAGTGGCGTGTGCGAATCGCCGTCGACGGTGCCGCCGAACAACGATGGGACGATGTCATCTGCGCACAAGGTTCGATCGCTGTGGACGGCGTTTCACTCACGATTGCCGCGTGCGGCAGCGGCTTTTTCGAGGTGGCGCTGATCCCGCACACGCTTGAATGCACGGCACTTGGCGCCCTGCGGGCCGGCGACCACGTCAATCTCGAGGCAGATCCGCTCGCTCGGCTGGTGGCGCGTCTCGTGGCGCGCGCCGTCGCACAGCATCTCGCGCGCCAGTGAGCTCAGGGATTCCACGCGCTGCACAGCAGCGTCACATCATCGACGAGCGGGAACAGGTTGCGTTCCTCTTCCAGGCGACCCGTGATCGCATCGACGAATGCCTGTGGGTCATCCAGTGAGGCGAACTCGTTGAAGACCTGGAGATAGCGGCGGTTTGGAAGTCGTGGCGAGGATGCGCTCTGGCCCTGTTCAGGGAACGCCTGCTCAAACCCGTCGGAATACAGCAGCACCTTGTCGCCTGGTTGCAGTTGGATATTGGCCTGAGAAAAGTGTTCGTCTTTGAAGACGCCGAGCAGGCCGCCCTGCGTTTCCACGGGTTCGAAGCTTCCGCCACGGCGCGCAAGCAGCAAGGGCAGATGCCCTGCGGAGGAGACGCTGAGCGCATGCGTACGTGTATCGATCACCGCGTAGATCGCCGTCGCAAAGCGCGTCATCCGTGTCGAGCGCTGAAGCATTTCCTCGTTGATGCGCGCAAGCGACTCGGATGGCGGAAGGACGCGATACGAGTTCTCGCCGATTTCTTTCACCTGCAGGCTCCGCGCAATGACGAGCGTGAGCAGCGCGGCAGGCATGCCATGACCGACTGCGTCCGTGACAAAGAGACCGAGGTGGTCCTCATCGATGCGAATGCTGTTGTAGATATCGCCGGAGACGAATGCGGCGGGGCGCCAGAGCGCGGCACTCGACAGGCCTCCGAGCGACGGAAGGGTGCGCGGGAGAAACTCCTGTTGCACGGATGCCGCGAGTTGGAGTTCTCCGTGAAGCGTCTCCATTTCGCGGCGAAGCCCACCTGAAAAGCGCATGGCGGTCGCCGCATCGAGCTGCAGCAGCCGCACATCGCGTTGACGCGCAACCAATGCGCGAAGCGCCACGGCCAAATGATCCGGTCCATCGTCAGCATCGAGCGCGAAGGAAATGCCCGTGGGAAGCCGATGGGGTGGCGACCCCGCACACAGGGCGATGACCGGCAGCATGGATGCAATGGCTTCTGCGACGGCAGTGGATCGGAGCAGTTCCTCGGTGGGCGCTCCGATCACCACCAGCGCATGCGATTCACGGACTGCCATCGCGATGCGGACAGGATCGGGATCCGAGATCGCCTTCGCCTCCATCCCAAATCGGGTGACCAGTGTGCGTGCGACCTGCGCGTGGGCATCGTTGGTTTGTTGCGTCACCACCGCGATCCGCGGCGGACAGAGGTCAGTCTCGCTGTCGAAGGCAGGTGTGGTCACGGCCGGGCGAATGGTACGAAGTACGATCCAGACCATGGTGACAAGACTGAAAGACGCCGAAGTCGAATCGCGCATGCGATCCATCCCAGCTTGGAAACGAACGGGGGATCTCATTGAACGGGAGTTCACATTTCCAGACTTTGTGGCTGCGATGCGGTTCGTGAATCGTGTGGCGGAGGAGGCGGAGCGCTCGCAGCATCACCCGGACATTCATGTGCTCTACAACCGCGTTCGTCTCGGCTACTCGACGCATGACGCAGGTGGACTGAGCGAACGCGACTTCACGGCGGCGGTTGCGGTCGACCGGATCGCTGCAGGCTGACAAAGCTGGCTTTCAGCCAAGTCCTTCACGAATGAGTGTCGCGCGAAGTTCGCGTTCGGTCTCATCGCCATCGAGTGCTTGTGGGTACAGCACGGAGAGATGCGCAGGCTGAACCTGCAGAAGCAGCCGCTGGATCGTGGCAAGTTCGGTCGGCAGCAGGCCGAGGACGACTCCAAGCCTCACGCGGCACAGGTCCCGGACGGCGGACTCCGCGGAGATCAGTCGCGCGGAGCGCAATGTGGCGAGTGCTCGGTGCACGACGTCTTCCATGCGCACTCGTGCCTTTTCCATCGCCGCAGTGCGGGCCTCGCGTTCGTACTGCACGAGTCGCGGCAGCACGGCACCATGGAACTCGTTGAGCAGCGCATCGTCGGTTGATCCGAGCGTGGTCTGGTTGGAGAACTGATAGAGATCGCCGAGCGAATCGGATCCCTCGCCGTGGTAGCCGCGGACGGCGAGATGCAGCTCGCGCGCGGCGCGCTTGACGCGTTCCAACTCCTTGAGGAGCGTGAGCGCCGGCAGATGAAGCATCGCACTGATGCGGATGCCCGATCCAACGTTGGTGGGACACGCTGTCAGGAATCCCCAGCGTTCATGGAAGGCAAAGAGCAGTGTGCGTGCAAGTTCGCGCTCCACACCTGCCGCGCGTTCGAAGCACTCGCGCGTGCATGCACCTGCACCAATCGCCTGAATGCGCAGGTGATCTTCCTCGTTGATCATCATGCTGACATGCTCATCCGTGGAGAGAGCCAATGCTCGCGGCGCATCCAGCGACGCGAAGTGCTTGGACACCAGGTGCCGCTCGCACAGGAGTTGTCGATCGCGCGGGGTCGCGGTCTGCAAGTCGATCCAGCGCATGTCGAAGCGACTGCCGGCTTGCGGTGCAGACTGCTCGACCGCGCGGCGCACAAGTCGCATGACCTCCTGCCGGATGGGACCGCTGGCGCGCGATGTGAATGGAAACCCTCGTAGATTCCGTGCAAACCGAACGCGGCTGGTAATGACAACATCGCTTTCGGGCCCGAGCTGGGTGAGCGCAGCAGAAAAGGAGTCACTCATCGCGCACCTGCGGCGCTGTATCGAGTGCCTTCAGTTCATCGCGCAACTGGGCCGCACGCTCATACTGCTCTGTGGCAATCGCCTGCTCAAGTTCCGTCATCAGCTTCGAACGCAGTCGCTGCACGCGCTCTGCGTCCTGCGAAGGCGCGGGCGAATGTCCGATGTGCGCGGTCGCGCCCGCCTGCGCCCGTTCGATCACCTGCGCAATCATCGGCATGAAGGAGTCGTAGCACGCAGGGCAGCCCAGCGAGCCAGTCTTTTTGAATTCGCTGAAGGTGCAGCCGCATGCCGTGCAGCGTGCCTGCTGCTGCCCCTTGCCGATCACACCTTCGACCTTCACCATGCCGCCAAGCGCGGGGAGGATGTCGGCAAGCGGCTGCTGCGTCGGTACCGCAAGCCCCTTTTCAATCGCGTGCTCGGCGCACAAATGCAGTTCGGTGGACTTGCCGCCCTGAATGATCACCTCATGCACCACGGCAGGCTTGTTGCAGAGGTCGCACTTCACGTGTTGACTGCCTTGCGAATCGCGGCGAGCTGCGTGAGCAGGGGGTCAAGCTGCGCAAGCGGCAGAATGGTGCTGCGGTCGCTTGGCGAGGATGCCGGTTCGGGATGGCACTCGACAAACACCGCATCCACGCCCGCCGCCACGGCGGCGCGCGCGAGCATGGGCGCGTGCTGCCCATGGCCTCCGCTCGTTTCGCCCTCGCCTGGACGCTGCGTGCTGTGCGTCGCATCGAGGCAGACAGGAACGCCGAGCGCGGCGAGATCCGCAAGCGCCACGAAGTCGTTCACGAGCCGGTGATAGCCGAAGAAAGTGCCGCGGTCGGTGACCAGAACGCGCTGCGAACCAGCTTCCTGCACCTTGCCGATTGCGCCGCGCATCTCGAGCGGGGCCATGAACTGTCCCTTCTTGATGTTGACGGCTCGTCCCGTCGATCCCGCCGCCGCAAGCAGGTCAGTCTGGCGACAAAGGAATGCGGGGATCTGCAGCATGTCCACGGTAGAAGCGGCACGCGCCGCCTGTGACGGCTCATGGATGTCGGTCGTGACCAAAACACCAAACTCCTTGCGGACGCGTGCAAGCATCTCGCACCCGGCATCGATGCCGGGACCGCGCGGGCTCCGCACACTCGACCGATTCGCCTTGTCAAAACTGCCCTTGAAGATCGGCACCATGCCAAGGCGTGCGCAGGACGTACAGAGTGCATCGGCGATGCGGTGATGGATCTCATCCGACTCGAGCAGACACGGCCCTGCGATCACGACCAAGGGGCCCCGCGTGCCGACGGACGCACCCTTCGCAAAGAGGAAGGAAAAGTCAAGCGTCATTTGCATGATTCCATGGTCCAAAAAACTTGGGCGAGACAAGAAATATCGACCACTTCGCTTGAAGTGCTCTGAAATCTATCCGATGCTTTCGACAAATCGGCAATGCTGCTTGATTTGGAAGGAGCAAGAACATGGGCGAAGGCGGAAACAACTGGTTTGCGGAAGAGTCCGGGGAGTTCACGGAGCATGTCGGCACGTGGCTGCGCGAATGGTACGCGCAGCGCAAAGTGCAGGTCATTGCCCCGCTGCAACTCATGATTGATGGCAAGACCTTTGTACTCGACAACCTCTTCCGAATGATGCATCAGGACCCGTCGCGCGACCAGACGTTCGTGCGTTCCTACTTCGACCGAGTCTTCGAAGGAGACAGCATCGGTGCGACACCAATCCCGTTCTCGGTTGCTCGGCATCGCATCATGCCGCGTATTCAGCCCGAGAGCATCTTTGAGGGTGTGAGCCGAGAAACAATCGCCCACATGCCCTGGGTGAATGGAACCGTTGTGGTGTTCGTCCTTGACATGCCGGAAATGACCGTCAGCATTTCGACCGAGCAGATGGTTCGCTGGGGCGTTTCGGTCGACGAACTGGAATCTGTGGCACGCACGAATCTTGCGGCTCACACCCCTGAACTCCACGCACAAGTCATCACCAGCCATGATGGCGGGCGCGCAGCACTTCTGTCATTGAAGGACGGCTACGACGCAGCACGTCTCCTACTCACCAAACTCCATGATCGGCTTGCGCGTGAACTGCGCGGCGACTTCTACGTCGCGACACCGGCACGCGATGTCTTCATCGCACTGTCGTATGGCCCTGGTCCGTTCATCGACCGTGTTCGGACACGTGTGGCCAGAGACTTTTCCCGGCTGCCCTATCCGATCACGAGCGAATTGTTCATCGTGACCCGAGATGGGATCGCGGGGACGGCAGGCGTCGCTGCCTGACCGCGGCCTGCCGCAGGCGTACGCTTGCATGCATGAAGGTCGAACCCATCCTTGCCGAACTCAACCGCCAGCGCAGCGATCTCCCGAAGGATCCGACGGACATCGAGTGGTTTGCACTGCATCACGCCTTCTGCTTCATCTCCTATCGCATGGGGGAATTCCAGAAGTATCTCGATGAGGTGGTGAAGCCGGGCGATCCGAAGCCCGAGTGACGGCGCGCCGCTGCCCGCGGGGGGGGGGCGTGTGCTGCTTATATTCTCACGCGCCATGTCGGACGCGCGCGATTACAAAGCGACCCTCAACCTGCCCAAGACTGCCTTCCCCATGAAGGCGAACCTCGCGCAAGCCGAACCAGCCACACTTTCTCGTTGGGAGCGCAGTGGCGTCTTTGCCGCCGTGCGCGCAGCGCGAGCGGGTGCGAAACCGTTCGTGTTCCATGATGGACCGCCCTATGCGAATGGCGACATCCATGTTGGGCACATGCTCAACAAGGTGCTGAAGGACATGGTGGTGCGCTCCGCGCTGCTCGAGGGCAGCGACTGCCACTTCATCCCCGGCTGGGATTGCCATGGATTGCCGATCGAGCATCGCGTCATGACCGATCTGATCGCAGCTGGGAAGGCTGCAAAGCTGGATGCGTTGCCCGAGGAAACACGCCGCATGGCGATTCGCCGCGAGTGTGCGCAGTACACGGAGAAGGTGATCCGCAAGCAGTCGCAGCAGATGCAGCGACTGCTCACACTTGCCGACTATGGGGCGCCCTACTTCACGATGCAGCCCTCGTACGAGGCGGCGACCCTCGAGGTCTTCGCCGGACTCATCGAGCAGGGGCTCGTTTTCCGTCAGCTGAAGCCGGTGCACTGGTCGATTGCCAACCGGACGGCACTTGCGGAGGCGGAGTTGGAGTATGAGGAGCGCGAAGATCCATCCGTGCATGTCGACTTTGAAGCGGTCGACCCTGCCGCTGTCGGTGCTGCGTTCGGCGTGGAGTGTGATTGCACGCCAAGCTTCATGATCTGGACGACGACGCCATGGACGCTGCCCGCAAACCTCGCGATCGCCGTTCACCCGCGGTATCGATACGCGCTTGTCGAGATGGATGGAGCGCTCACGGTCGTGGCAACCGAGTTGCTGCCGAAGGTGCAGGCTGCGGTCGGTGCGTCGGATGTGCGGCGTCTTGCCGAGGCCGATGGCGCGGCGCTGCTTGGACTTCGATATCGCCATCCCTTCTGTGCGCGCGAGGGTCGCATCGTCGGCGCCGACTATGTGACGCTTGAGGATGGAACGGGGCTCGTGCATACCGCGCCCGGGCACGGCGAGGACGATTACCGCACGGGGCTTCGCGAATCGCTCGACATCTACTGCCCCGTGAGAGACGACGGGACGTATGACGACACGGTCCCGGAATGGTTGCGTGGCAAGTCCGTTTGGGATGCCAACGCGCTCGTCATCGAGTCGCTGGAGCGCAGTGGGCATCTGGTGAAGGCCATCTCATTTCGCCATTCGTATCCGCATGATTGGCGGAGCCATACGCCCGTCATTTTCCGCGCCACAGAGCAGTGGTTCATCGGGGTCGATCGGCCTGCTCGCCGCAGCGGCGAATCGCTGCGGAAGATGGCGATCGCTGCGGTCGAAAAGCGTGTTGACTTCGTGCCCGCATGGGGGCGCAATCGGATGCGGGGGATGTTGGAGAGTCGGCCGGATTGGTGCATCAGCAGGCAGCGTGCGTGGGGCCTTCCCATTCCTGCCTTCCGCTTGCCGAGTGGCGCTGCGTTTCTCACGGCTGCAAGTGTTCGCGCGGTGGCGCGCATCGTGGCGGAGAAGGGAAGCGATGCGTGGTTCACGCTGTCGCCTGCGGACCTTCTGGCGAAGTATGACGCCGCGAACGACCCGGACGCACCCGCGGGACTCGACATCGCGGCACTGCAGAAGATGCATGACATCTTTGATGTGTGGTTCGAGGCGGGCTCTTCGTGGCACTCCGTGCTGCGCACGCGCGGCGTGGGTTTCCCAAGCGCGCTGTATCTCGAAGGCTCCGATCAGCACCGTGGTTGGTTCCAGCTGTCGATGCTCCCGGCTCTCGGCGTCACGGGCGAGCCGCCCTTCAGCGTGCTCGTGACGCACGGCTTTCTCGTCGATCGTGAGGGACGCAAGATGAGCAAGAGTCTCGGCAATGCGCTCGATGTGGAGACGCTGCTGAAGGACTTCGGCGCCGAGGTCGCACGCTGGTGGGTTTCGAGTGCCCCATACGAGAACGACATCCGCATCGACACCGATTACTTCCGCCTCGCGGGAGAGTCGTACCGCAAAGTGCGCAACACACTGCGCTTTCTGCTCTCCAATCTGTTTGATGCACCTGCCTGGTCGGTCGACGAAGCGCAGCGTCTTGCCGCCGCCACACCACGCGAGACGCTCGATAGCTGGATGCTCGGCGAACTCGCGGCGCTCGAGAGCGATGTGCGTGCGGCGTTCCGAGACTTCGACTTCCGCCGCGCACACTTGGCGATCTTCAACTTCTGCAATGAGACGCTCTCGGCGGCGTACTGCGCCGCCGTGAAGGACCGTCTGTACTGTGACCGCGCCGACAGTCCTCGTCGCCGCAGTACGCAGGCGGTGATGCGCATGGCCGTTGAAGTCCTGTGTCGCCTGCTCGCGCCGATCTTGCCGCACACTGCCGAGGAGGCTTGGCGCGCGCTGCACGGCGAGAACGCACCGCTGCTGTTCGCACAAGTGCATCTCGGCCTCGATGCGCCACGAGATCCTCGCTGGCAGTCCGTCATGGATGCGTGCACCGCCGTATCCAAGGCGCTCGAAGCGGCGAAGCAGCGTGGGATTGAAAACCCGCTCGATGCGGCAGCGGTCATTCCGGATCCTCAGGGAACGCTCGCGCCGTTCGCGGCAGAACTCGCGGACGCCTGCGGTGTCTCACGGGTGCGGCTTGATGGCAATCTGGCGGCGGTCGAGATTGAGGACTTGCGCGCGGAGCCACGCTGCGAGCGATCCTGGCGCCGCGACGGCACGGTGCGTCCACGCACCGATGGCGGCATGCTCAGCGATCGGGACGCGCTGGCCGTGGGCGTCTGACGCGCGCTGCAGCGTGCGGGGCGCGCCTGCGAACGCGGGGGGTATTCAACTGACTTTGGAACCTGCCTTGACGGGGCGGTCCACCGTCAACAGCAGTACATCGCGTGCATCGGCGCCAGGCTTTCCATCGCCCGTGGGCGCAGCGCCTTCCTTGAGGTCGCTCGCCGCAAGGATCATGCCTGCGCTCGTCTCGCCGCGCAGCATGCGGGGCTCAAGATTCGCGACGATGATCACCTGTCGTCCGACCAGTGTTGTCGGCTCGTACCACGCCTTGATTCCGGCGCAGACCTGACGCCCCTCCGGCGTGCCGTCATCGAGGCGAAGCTTCAGCAGCTTGTCCGCATTCGGATGTGGTTCCGCGCTCACAATCGTCGCCACACGAAGATCAAGCTTGGCAAAGAGGTCGTAGGCAATGGTCGGCAGAACGGCAGGCTGCGGCGACTCGGTCATGACTGGGTTGCCTTCGTTTCACTCTCTGCCTTCGTGTCCTTTGCCTCCGTTGCACCATCGGCGCCACCCGATGCCGAGGAATCCTTGTCGGGTCGCGGATTCGCAAGCGTGAAGCCTTGGCGCTCGGTGATTGCCTCAAGCGTAAAGAGATCAAGCGGTGATCCATCGGACATTTCCGAAGCAGCAACATTCTTGAAGCGGTCGTTGGTCAGCAGCGGTGCGAGATCGCCGCGGTGCATCGGCGTGACAGAGTCGATTCGGGCTGCCAAGATCGCCAGCTTGTCGGGCGCAGCAACCACCACGGTCCGATCGGCGATCGGCAAGTCCGCGATATTCCTTCCTGCGGGCAGCGACATGGCCTTCAGCACGATTGCCTTCGCAGCTCCCGCATCAGCGCCGAGCGTGGGCAGCGAACCTGGGAACTTGAGCCCGTACTGCAGGAACTGCTTCTCACCCTGACGAAGGTCGGTGAATGGCTCCACTTTGGTTCCGTAGGCCTGCGCGACCGAGGACAGCCCCTGATCGGCAGCCTGCTTCTGAATGTCGGCAATCATCGTCTCCAACTTCTCGAAGCGCTCCATGCGAGCCACATCCTTGGTCAGTGCTTCGCGCGCTGCATCGACCGACGCGGGAGCGGCGGCAGCTTCTGCCGCCGTGACACGGAACGCAACAATGTCCCCCAGTGCGGTCTGCAGGACCGGACCCGCCACAGCCACCTGTGCGACCAGTGTCGGCTTGCCACCGAACTCGCGAAGCGACTGAACGATCTGCATCGCCGCGACAGGCTGAGATCCGAAGCGATTGGTGGTGGCACCGCCCAGAACGGGCAGTGCGGCAACATCACTCACACCGATCCACTCCTCAGTGCGCGACTCGACCGAGGGCTGCGGGATGCTGAACTTCTGTGCGACCTCTGCAGCCAGCACGGAGAGGCTGAGTTGCTTGGTATTCCAGTCCGTGGGCAGCGTGTAGTAGCCATTCACCTGTTCCACGCCGCGCATTGAAAGTTGCAGTCGATCTGAGATGAACTTGGCGATCTCTGCGCGCTTGTCCGCGCTTGCCTTCGTGAGCACCTTGGCGCGAACGGCATCTCGGTTCGACTCGAACGATGTGCCCTCGGAAGTGGCTGCCAGCTGCGGTGCAGCGAACTCCGCCTGATTCTCGATCCAATACTTGCGCAGTTCGATGTTGGACAGGGCAGGGCTCGACTCCACCGCTGCGGTCACCGAAGTTGTCGGTACCACGAGCCATTCCAATCGCACCCGGTCCGCTGTCTTGTAGCCAAACCCGTACTTGCCCGCGCCCGGCGCTTGATCGCCATACTCCTTCAACTGCTCTGCGAGTTGTGCGTCGCTCGGCGTCGGCACATCCACCTTTGCATTGACGCCATCGAGCACCGTCACCTCCCCCGATACGGCATTCAGCAGCGACGCTGCGGTCTGCTCAATGCGCACGACGGACATTCGCGTCGGGCCACTCAGGACGAGATTGATGTACCGCTCCACGCCATTGAGCTTCGCGATCGTTTCGAATACCTCGCGTGGTGACATTCCGCCCTCACGGCAGAGTGCTCCGATCAAGTTTGCCTCGGGCACATTGTTGCCCGCCGCCATCTTGGTGATGCGCGCCTGACCATCCGCTGCGCCGCCGACCAACCCCGCAGCCGCTGCTTCCTTCGACAACAGACACCAATGCGCGGGGTCCTTGTCGAACTGCAACTGACGCACGATGGGATCGCCCAGCATGCCGATCACACGGGTTTCCTGTTGCAAACGGCGCAGATCGGACTCGGAGAACGAGGCGCCATCGCGCGTGGTCGCCCAGGTGGATCGCCCCTCGAGCAGTTGCGTGAGAAACGTGCTGCTCTGGTCGAACACCAGCCATGACACCATCAGGAATGTCATGCCGACCACAAGGATCCAGCGGGTGAGTTTCTCGTTCTTTCGGAAGAACTTCAGCATGCGTTGGCTCCGTGAAAAGTCTGGGAATGAAAATGGGCGCGCGGACTTTGGTCGTCCGAGCGCCCAAGCAAAAGGCGTTGGACGATCAGCGGTAGAACTCGACGATCAGGTTGGTGTTCACATCGAATGGAATCTGCTCGGACGAGGGCATCGCAAGCACCTTCAGCGAGAGTTCTGCAGGATTCACTTCCATCCAACCGGGGACGATGTGGCCAGTCATGGTTTCCATGGTCTCGCGCACAAGCTTGTGGACGCCATCGCGCATCGTGATGACCATGCCAGGCTCGCAGGCGTAGGAGGGGCGGTCCACCTTTGCACCGTTCACCTTCACATGGCCGTGCACCACGAGCTGCCGAGCTGCCCAGATCGTTCGCGCGAATCCGGCGCGGCGCACGACATTGTCGAGCCGGCGTTCGAGGTTCTGCAGCAGCACTTCACCCGTGTTGCCGCGGCTGTGCGATGCCTGATCGAGATAGCGGCGGAACTGCCGCTCGAGCACGCTGTAGTGGTAACGCAGCTTCTGCTTCTCGTCCTTGCGCATGCCGTAGGGCTTGGCGCGACGACCGCGGAAGCCATGCATGCCGGGCGGTGTCAACTGCCGCTTTGCAGTGTGCTTGGGCGTGTCCGCAATCGGAACTCCGACGCGGCGAGAAAGCTTGACCTTTGGACCTGTATAGCGTGCCATGGGGGAACGGAGCATTGAACCTCGTGGAGCATCCCATGTCAAGCCACACGGAACAGGCGCCCAAGGTTTTCGGACCTGCCAGGCGCACGTCCGGCGCCCGACTGCGCCCCCGCACTCAGTAGGCGCGCGAATCGTTCTTGCTGCACCAGTTCAGGAACGCCCGGTTCAGCACCCGCATTCCACCCGGCGTTGGATACTCGCCCGTGAAGTACCAATCCCCCGTGTGATCCGGCATGGAATACCGCAGGCCTTCGATCGTCTGGTACACGACTTCCACGGGACCATTCCACTCTCCGCCGCGCGGGCGAATCAGCCGCGCGACCTCGTTCGAAATCTCATCATGCGTGAAGCGGTCGTAGATGAGCCGCACATGATTGCGCATGCGCTCTGGCGGCAGTGATTCCTGTTCGCGGCACAGCGCCTCCACATCGCGAAGCACCGACTCGTCTCCCCGCTGGCGCAGCAGGCTGATCGCCGCCTCGAATGCGATGAACCGCCCAAGCTGGCTCATGTCGATGCCGTAGCAGTCGGGGTACATGATCGGCGGCGCACTGCTTGCGACCACAATGCGCGCAGGATGCAATCGTGAGAGGATCGTGATGATCGAATCGCGCAGGGTGGTCCCGCGCACGATCGAGTCATCCACCACCACAAGCGTGTCGTCGCTGCGTACGGTGCCATGCGTGATGTCGTACACGTGCGCCACCAGATCGCGCCGCGCAGCGTCATGCGTGATGAACGTGCGGAGCCGCTGATCCTTGTGTGCGACCTTCTCCGCACGGACTCGCACATCCATCAGTCGCATGATCTCCGACTCCGACACAGCTCCTTGCGCCTGCATCCGCATGACGCGCTCGGCACCCCGCATGCGCAGGATGCGCTCCGTTTCCTGCACCAGGCCGAAGTACGCACTTTCACTCGTGTTGGGAATGAAGGAGAACACCGCATGCTCCACATCACCACCGAGCCGATCGAGAATCCGCGGTGCCAGCTGCATGCCAAGACGCTTTCGTTCTTCGTAAATATCGGGGTCATTGCCGCGGCTGAAATAGATTCGCTCGAATGTGCACTGGCGGATCGGGCTCGGTGCCGTGAAACGCTGCGAGCGAATCTCACCGCTGCGCTTCACCGTCAGCACATGCCCCGGTTCGAGCGCCTCGACGCTGGCGACGGGCACATCGAAGACCGAAGCGAGGGCAGGGCGTTCGCTGGCAATAGCGACGACATCGTCGGTGATCAGCATGAACGCAGGTCGGATGCCCGCGGGATCGCGGCAGGCGAAGCAGTCTCCGTTGCCCACGAGCGCACCGAGCGTGTAGCCGCCATCGAACTTCTCCGCCGCGCGGCGCAGGATGCGCCCGTAGTCGAGTTGCGCACTGACTTCTCCGGCCAGTTCACGCCCCTCCAGATTCTTGAACGACCCTGGCCCTGCGGTCGATACGAGCGCATCATGCTCACAGTCAAGGGCGTGGCCGATCTTCTCGAGCACGACGCCCGTATCGCTGCCTCCAACGGGAGCCAGTCCATACTGCACAAGCAGGTCGAACAGTTCGGGTGCGTTGGTGAGGTTGAAGTTGCCTGCGAGTGCCAAGTTGCGACTTGCCACGATGGATCGGCGCAGGAATGGATGGCATGCCTCTGCAGACCGACCACCGAATGTGCCGTAGCGCAGATGTCCGAGCAGCACCTCGCCGAGCATCGGGACACGCCGCTTGAGTTCGGCGACGGGCATCGTGCGAAGAGCCTCGTCGCCGAGTGCGCGCACGGGTGCAAGTGCAGCGTCGAAGAGCCGTTCCACGGGATTGCGCTTGCCTGATCGTTCGCGTTCAAGGAATGGCTCGCCCGGCAGCGCATCGAAACGCACGGCTGCAACGCCCGCGCCATCCTGCCCACGGTTGTGCTGCTTCTCCATCAGCAGATACAGCTTGCGAAGTCCCCACACGGGATCGCCGTACTGCCGCTGGTACCACTCGATTGGCTTGCGCAGGCGGACGAGCGCCAAGCCACATTCATGGGTCAGGGCATCGCTCATGGAGCGCGAGAAGGTTAGCGGAGCGGCGACGATGCGAGCGCGGCTAAATCTGCCGGCACGGTTGCGGCATTCTCCTGCATGCGGCGCACGCGCAGGACGGCCGATGGCTCGAACGGCTTGCTCACCACCATCGTGGCGGCGAGCGCAGGAACCGCCGCGGTCATCGCCTCCACAGCGATCGCAGGACGGTTGCATTCAATCGACAGATGCAGCAGCACCAACTGACGGATCGTGCCGCCCGCCGCCAAGCGCGCCACCGCGGCGGCGGACTCGTCGTTCGACAGATGGCCGCGCCCCCCCATGATGCGTCGCTTCAGAAACCAGGGCCTGCTGGATGCTTGCTGCAGGGCGAGGTCGTAGTTGCTTTCGATCGACAGGAGATCAAGTCCGTTGAAGGCATCGATCAGGCAATCCTCCACCGCGCCAAGATCCGTGGCGTGCCCGATCGACCCCGATTCACAGTCGAAGCGAAATGCAGTAGAACCCACGTCATCATGCGGCACCTCGACCGCCTCCGCCTGCGCCGTTTCGCCGAGCGCGAAACGTCCGCGCACGGCGCGCAGGCAGTGCTTGGGTACCCCAAGTCGCAGCGCCATTTCGGCATGTTCCGCGCGCACGACAACGGGCACCGGTGCACGGTTCAGTTGGCGCGTCCAAGCGGGCGACCAATGATCGCGGTCGAGATGGGTGAGAAAGATCGCGCGAAGGGTGTGAAAACTGCCGACCGCCTGCGCCTGCGACAGCGCAGAACGCACGCCGCGGGGTGTGAGTCCCGCGTCGACCAAGATGAACCGCCCGCTCGTATCGAAGGAGATCGCCGTTGCGTTGCCGCGCGAACTGCTCGCAAGAACGCAGACCTGTGCGCTCATGAAAGGCACCTCGAATACAGAGCACGGGCTGCGGTGCGCGCATTCATCGACAAGTGTGTGCCTTCCATGGCGTCGTCGGTTGGGAAGAAGCGTGGGGGTGGTTCAGTCGGTGCTTGCCGAGGTGCGTCCACGGGTCGTCACGATCCCGCGCTTGGAGGCGGCGATGAACGCAAGGTATTCATCGACCAGCGGATCGCCCGCTCGTGAACGGAGGACCTCGACGGCGGACTTCAGCAACAGCCCGCTGCGGCAGATGGTCTGATGAATCCACCGTACCGTGTCGATCTGAGACGCCGTTGCGCCCTGCCGTCGCATGCCCACCACATTGACTGCCGATGTGACATTCACCGCGGTCGCCATGAAGAAGGGGCAAAGGTCCTGACTAATTCCACACAACCCACCAATCATTGCGCCCCGCCCAACGCGCGTGAACTGATGCACCGTCGTGTTGCCACCAAGAATCACTCGGTCCGCCACTTCAACATGACCCGCCAAGAGCGCGCCATTGGCGAAGATGCAGTGGTCCCCGACGATGCAGTCGTGTCCCGCGTGCGAGTTTGCCATCCAGTAGTTGGAGTTCCCGATCCGCCCTGGAGTTGCCGTCTTGGGCCGATGAATGGTCACCCCTTCGCGAAAGAAATTCTTGTCCCCGATGATCAGCCCGGCGCCAGGCGTCTCGGGATGGAACCCAAGATCCTGTGGCGCACCCCCGATGCACACATTCGGATACAAATCGTTTCCCGAGCCAAGATCGAGCGGTCCCTCGAGCGTCACGCGCGACCGCAGTCGAGTTCCCGCGCCAACGCGCAGCGGACCGAGCACGCCGCGCAGGTGACACCACGGGCCAACGACCACATCCTCGGCCAGTGAGACATCGCCCTCGATGATCGCGCTCGGATGGATGGTCGGCATAAGAAGGAGGAAAGCATAAGCCTGCGCGTAGGATCGCGTGCGTCATGGGAGCAGTTGGAACGCACCACGGCGGCGACGGTCGCGCGCCGCTCGTTCGCGTGCAGGATCTTGGGCGCATCTCCTATTCGGCCGCCTATGAACTGCAGCGCGCGGAGCACGCACGCCTGTTGGCGCAGCGCGCGACCGCGGCAGGCGAGACGCCATATCCCGTGGGCACGATCTTTCTCGTGGAACATGTGCCGCCGGTGATCACGGTCACGCGGCGCGCGGACGCGCCGACACATGTGCTGGTTTCCGATGAACGCCTCGCATCCCTCGGCGTTCAGCGCATCGAAACCGACCGTGGCGGCGATGTCACATGGCACGGTCCAGGGCAGATCGTGGCGTACCTCGTGATCGACTTGAATCTCGTTGGGCTGCGGGTACATGGCTACTTGCGCATGCTCGAGGAGGCAGTGATTCAAACGCTGACGATGTTCGATCTGGTGGGTGCGCGTGAACAAGGTGCCACGGGCGTCTGGATCGGTGGCGCCAAGATCTGCGCTTTCGGCGTGCGACTTTCGCGTTGGATTTCCATGCATGGACTCGCGCTGAATGTGAATCCAGACCTGCGCCAATTCGATCTCATCGTTCCTTGTGGACTGCATGGGCGCACCGTCACCAGCATGCAGCGCGAACTGGGCGACGCGGCTCCCACCATGGATTCGGTGCGCACCGTCCTCGTCCAGCAGCTGCTGCGCGCCATCGATGCCGCCGCGTCCGCGCGAGCAGATTCCCCCCAGTGAACGCCCTGCGCGGGCTGCGCGAGGGAACCGCACTACACTTCAGGACTTCGCTGGCGAACACTCAAGCCCCTGTATGGACATTCGCAACTTTTCCATCATCGCCCATATCGACCACGGCAAGAGCACGCTCGCCGATCGGCTGCTGCAGGCCACGAACGCGGTCTCCGCGCGCGAGGCACGCGCACAGTTTCTCGATTCGATGGATCTTGAGCGCGAGCGGGGCATCACGATCAAGGCAAGTGCTGTCACCGTGCATCACACCTGCGACGGACGCGACTTCGAGCTGAACTTCATCGATACCCCGGGACATGTGGACTTCACATACGAAGTCAGCCGTGCGCTCACGGCGTGCGAAGGAGCGGTGCTCGTGGTCGATTCCACGCAGGGCGTGCAGGCGCAGACGGTCGCGAATGCATATCTCGCGGTCGAAGCGGGACTGGAATTGATCCCCGTCATCAACAAGATCGACTTGCCTGCGGCAGATCCGGATGGCGTGGCGATGGAGGTGGAGCAGGTCCTCGGACTGCCCGCGGAAGACTGCGTCAGCGTCTCGGCCAAGTCAGGCAAGGGCATTCAGGAACTGCTGGATCTGATCTGTCGCAAGTTGCCCGCACCGCGGCCGCCACGCACCGACAAACTTCGTGGGCTGATCTTCGATGCCAAGTACGACGATTACCGAGGCGTGGTCGTGTACGTGCGCATCTTCGATGGCGTCCTGCGCGTCGGCGACAAGATTCGCATGATGGGAACCGGACGCACCTTCGCCGTGAGCGAACTCAATCGTTACACGCCGCACGTCACGCGCGTGAAGGAGCTCGGGTGGGCACAGGTGGGTTCCATCAGCGCAAGCATCAAGAGTCTGAAGGACGTGCGGGTGGGCGACACCGTCACTCTCGAGGGGAACCCAGCCGATGAGGCGCTGCCCGGCTACGAAGAGCCGAAACAGATGGTGTTCTGCGACTTTTACCCGTCCAGCGCCGATGCGGAGGCGGGCACGGGCAAGAAGGCAAGCTTTGAGGCGCTGCGTGAGGCAATCGAGAAACTCAACCTGAATGACGCGAGTTTCACCTTTGAGGTGCAGCACTCGGAGGCGCTCGGCTTCGGATACCGCTGTGGATTCCTTGGGCTGCTGCACATGGACATCGTGCAGGAGCGGCTTGAACGCGAGGGTGGCGTGGAGATCGTGCAGACCGCGCCGACCGTGAAGTATGTCGTGAAGCTGACCGCAGGCGAGGAAGTGGAGATTCACAATCCATCGGAACTCCCGGACCCGTCGCTGATCGCCGAGATCCGCGAGCCGATTGCGAAGCTTGAGATCATGTGCCCCTCCGAGAACATCGGCGATCTGATCAAGCTCTGCGACAGTCGCCGTGGCACGTTCAAGGCACAGCGGTTCCTCGGCGAAGGCAGGCAGATTCTCGACTATGAGTTGCCGATGGCGGAGATCATCTACGACTTCTACGACAAGCTGAAGTCGATCACCCGCGGCTACGGCACCATGGACTATCAGGTTGTCGCCTACCGAGCGGACAATCTCGCGAAGGTCAACATCCTGGTCAACGGAGATCCTGTGGAGGCACTCAGCCTGATCTGCCACCGAACGACCGCGGAGCAGCGCAGTCGCGCAATTCTGGCGAAACTGAAAAAGCAGATCGACCGCCACCAGTTCGAGATCGCCTTGCAGGCCGCCATCGGCGGCAAGATCATCGCGCGTGAATCGATCTCTGCGATGCGCAAGAACGTCACCGCGAAGTGCTACGGCGGCGACATCACCCGCAAGCGCAAGCTGCTTGAAAAGCAGAAGGAAGGCAAGAAGCGCATGAAGCAGATCGGCTCCGTGTCGATCCCGCAGGAAGCGTTCCTGGCCGTGCTCGAGCAGGGGGAGTGAACATTCGACCGTTGATTTCGCGGCAGGGCACCCAAAGGCGTTGCTTTGCATAGCCTTGTGCTCATGCGAACCACAGTTGCCATCGTCGCCGCGTCGGTGCTCTCGAGTGCTCTCACAGCGTTCCTTCTCCGAGTGGATCAGCCCGCAGGTGCGAATGCTGCGCCGGCGATGGGTGATCTTGGTCCTGCCGATGCGCTCGTGCTGAGCGGGAAGGACGGCACGCTTACCGTGAGCAATCGCAGTGGGCGCGTCAGTTGGGCGGAGGATGCAACCGCACGGAGCCATTCCTTCGGCACACTGCATGTCGGACGAATCATGTCGGCGCTGATGCGGAGTGATGCGTTCGAGAAGGAGCGCGACCAGCTGACGGAAGCGAACGAAGCGAAGGGCAAGGAGTTCGAAGCGCGCTACCGCGTGCTCGTCGAGAAGGCCAAGTCAATCGACCAGGACTCGCCTGACTTTCCGGCCGCCCGGGAAGAATTCGAGGCGCTTCAAGCGGAATTCTCCGCGTGGAACGAGAGCGTGCAGGCCGATTTGGACGCACTCAACTCCCGGCAGTATCAGGATGCGTATACGCAGGTCCGCGATGCCGTGGATGTCGTGGCAGACAGGCGCAAGATAGATCTGGTGCTGCGATTCATTCCGCCCACCGACAAGATCCGCCCCGGTGATCAAGACGCGATTGTGCAGCAGATGATGAGCCGAACATTCGTGCGCGTTCCAGAGTCGATCGATATCACGGATGACATCTTGCGCGAGATGAACATCACTGCGCCGAAGGAGGAGTGATGCGCAGAGTGCTCGCACAGTCTTTCGGTGCGCTCGTGGCGGGGGCGGCAGGTGCGCTGGTGGCATGGACGATCGGCGGCACGAGCGTCGATGCCACGCGTCTGTTCCCCGCTGATCTCGGGCCGGCGGATGCGCTCGTGCTGAGCGGCAAGGACGCACCGCTGATTGTCCGCAACAACGAAGGCCGTATCGGTTGGTCGGATGATGCCACCGCGCGCGCCTGGAGTGTCGGGTGCGTTCACATCGATCCCGTCATCAAGGCGATTCTGGCGACGGATCGTTACACGGAGGAGCGAAAGACATTCGAGCAGGAGGCGCAGTCGCAGGGGGAGACATTCGAGCAGCGCGACAAGGCGCTCCGGGCGAAGTATCCCGACATCAAGCAGGATGATCCGAACTTCGATCAGGCGCGCGACGAGTTCGTCGAGCTGCAGCAGGAGTTTGAGAAGTGGCGGATGGCCCTGCAGCAGATTCAGGCGAAGCACATGGCGGAGCAGATTGAAAAGGCGTACCGCGAGATGCTCGTAGCGCTCGAAGTGGTCGCGGATCGGCGACGCGTCGATCTGGTCTTCCGATTCGTCCCTGCCGATCGCCCCTTCGAAGCGGGCGATGTCGGTGCGGTGATGGTCGCAGTGCAAGCGCGTCCGTTCCTGCGGTATCCGCAGGGGATGGATCTCACGGACGACATTTTCAAGGAACTCATGATCCAGCGTCCCGAGCGCTGATCGCGTTCACTTCACTTCACTTCACGGCATCTTTGGAGTTGGTCGGCAAGCGGCGCAGTTCTCCGATGGGTGTGGTCAGCGCCACTGTCTCGCTCGACACGCTTCCATCCGCGCTCGGCCTGGTTGGGCGAGTGACTGGAACACATCGCAGTGGTGCATCGCGCTCTTCGCCGCGAAACAGTTGGATCACCTTGCCGTCGAAGGTCCAGCGACCGCTCAGAACCGAGGGCTGTGCAGCAGAGTTGGGCAGTGGCGCAGCCGTGAGCGCGTAGGACCCGTCCGATCGAAGATCAAGCGTGCCGCCCGGCCCGTTCCACTTGCCGACATGCGCATCCTCAGGCGCAACCGGGGGTGTTGCCGACTGAGCAAGGCCGATCGCATCGCCCATATCCAGCAGCAGAACGCCATCCGTGCGCCGCAAGGCACAGCGCGTTCGTGGCGGGGCGTTCCCAGGTGTCTTGGGGTCGAAGTAGGGCTCGATCCAGAACGTGCGGTAGTTCTGCCGGTGCCAGCGCCCGCGCTTCGTCGGCTCGCGGTAGCGATTGGGTTGATCCCACAACAGGAAAGACCCATCGCTTCGCACTTGGAGCAGTACAGAGCCGTTCGACCACCAGCCCGTGAAATCGATTTGTTCGGTTGGGTCGATGTCGAGCTTCGCACCTTTGGGGATGATGGGTGGTGCAGACTGTTGTGTGGACGCATGCCCACTCACCGCTGCGGCGAGAGCCACGGCCACTGCCAGGAGGATTGCGAAGGGGGTTTGGTTCATGATCGGAGTACGGGCAGCGGGATCGACGGATCGAGATCGCTCGTGGGCTGAGCAATCAGATCGTAACCGTCTGCATCCACCACCGTACACCGAACCAGCTCGCCAGGCGTGAGGGGTGAACGACTCGCCACATGCGTCACGCTGTCGATCTGCGGCGCCTGGTGATACGCGCGCCCCACATACAGATGCATCTTGCCGCGCGTCACTCCTGTCGTCGCGCGACCCTTCACGCGCGCCGCGGAAGCCCCGTCAATCAGCACATCGAACTCCGATCGCTGATCCGCGACGAAGCGTGCGTTCTCAAACGCGATCGACTGCTGCAGTTCCATGATCTCTGCCTCCCGGCGCGCCGCAACTTCCGCGTCCACCCGAAGCGAGGGATCGGCATGCATGGTGCCCGAAGGTGTCCCATCCTCGGGGGAGTAGCGGAACACACCAAGCGCATCGAACTGTGCGCGCTCAATGAACGCGCAGAGGCGTTCATGATCTTCCTCCGTTTCGCCGGGGTGGCCGGTGATGAAGGTGGTACGGATCGCCATGCCAGGGATCCGCTCACGCAGCTCTTCGACCACGCGTTCTTGATGCGCCGCAGTCACATGCCGGCGCATTCGCTCCAGCATTCGGTCCGTTGCGTGCTGCAGGGGCATATCGATGTACTTCACCACACCGGACAGTCGTGCGATCGCTTGCATCATTTCGCTCGTGAAGTTCGACGGATACGCATACATCAGCCGAAGCCAGCCGCTGCCGTGTTCTTGCACCACGCCGTCGAGCCGCTCGAGCAGACCGACGAGCCCCGATGCATCGCCGATGTCCATCCCCCAGCTCGTCGTGTCCTGCCCGATCAGGTTCAGCTCGAACGCGCCATCACGCATCAAGCCGCGCGCTTCCGCCGCGACGGCGTCAGCAGACTTCGAGCGCATCTTGCCGCGGATCGACGGGATCGTGCAGAACGAGCAGCGCTGATTGCATCCCTCGCTCACCCGCAAGTACGCCCAGTGGCGCGGCGTGAGGCGGAAGCGCCCCTCATCGCCCTCGAAGTAGCCGATGCCGAGCCCATCTTTGCCATGCACCGTGAGTCCAACCGTCTCTCGTCCGCGCTCCGCCGCGGCGAGCAAGGCATTTGATGAGATCCAATACCCAGGGCGTTCCGTCGCATCACCAAGACCCGTGCGTTCGGTGCGCGCACCACGTACAGCATCCACAACATGATCGCGGTCAAAAACACCAATCAAAGCATCGATGCCCGGCGCCCACTCCAGCATCTTTGCACGGTGGCGCTGCACGAGACAGCCTGCCACAACAACCCGCTTCAGGTCTCCGCGCTTCTTGCGTTCGATCGCCTCGCGGATCACGCCAAGTGATTCATCCTTGCTCGCTTCGAGAAAGCCACAGGTGTTGACTACCAACGCATCCGGTGCCTGATCCTCGTTCACCAGCTGCAGGCCATCTGCCGCGAGCAGGCCGAGCATCTTCTCGCTGTCGACGAGATTCTTCGGGCAGCCGAGACTGACGAACGCCACGCGTTCGACGGCACTAGTCGTGGGTCCTTTGGCTCGCGACATTCACCCCATCGTAGGCGCACTCGCTGAATCCGCCCCTTGGTACAGCCGCCGGTCCCGGATGAAACGCGCCACTGCGGGGTCGAGCATGTCGCTCGTCGCAGCCAGCGCCTGAACGCCATCGCCAACGCCGCGCCACTGTGCGCGAAGCTCGGTTGCCGACATCGGCACCGCCGGCATCGGCAGCACCGTCCGCCCCCACGCCTCGCCATCGCAGCCAAGCGCAGCGAACTTCTCCGCCAGCGCCTTCGCAAGCGAGGGTGCATCCCAAGGCGGCCGGGGCACGACCGCCACCTGCGCCAGCTCATCCGCGATCCGCCGCCACGACCGCCACCGATCGAACTGCATCGCCTGATCCGCGCCGATCAGCAGCACAAGATCCGCGCGCGTCAGCCGATCCCTTGCTGCCACGAACGCGAGCGTGTCCACCGTGAACGACTCGCCCTCGCGCTCCATCTCGAGCGCATCCACCTCTACACCTGCCACCTGCGAAAACGCAAGGCGCACCATCGCCAGCCGCTCCTCGCGCCCCGCGCCACCATCCGAACCCGCCCCGCGCAGCGGCGCCCGCCCCGCCGGCACCACAAGAATCCGCGCACATCCAAGCAGTCGCGCCGCATCCGCCGCCATCCGCACATGCATGCGGTGCGGCGGATCGAAGGTGCCTCCAAAGAGCAGCGTGCGGCGCGTCGTTGCCGCAGCCGCGAGACCCGCAGTCACGACACCAACACTCGATAGAACACGACCGCACAACGCGCCCCAGCGCGCAAGCCTCACCGCTCGCAGCGGCGACGCCGCCAGCGCGCGCACCAACGCAGGTCCCGCGAGCGATCCATCCACCCCAACCAGATCCGTCATCCACGCAGGCAACGCATCCGCTGCACCATCACTTACGCCGCGGACGACACCAAACCGCCAACCGAGCGCACTGGCCACTTCGCAGAACCCGCCTGACTCCAGATCCACAAGATCGCAGCCCGTGCGCGCATGAAGCGCCGCCTTCTCCACACGACTGCCACACACGCGCTCCACCGACACCACGCACGCACACGCGGCATCACCCGTACCAACTCCGCCGAGCGGTGGCACGAACACCCGTCCATCACTCGACAAAACCTTCGACGCATACCACACCGACTCACGCACAAATGGCGCGCGCAGTCCACCCGCCAAACCAGCAAGAAGCACAACCGCACCGCGCGCAGGCAAGGCAGCACCACGCGCACGCTCGCGCGCCGCCCATCGACTCACCGCATGCGCACCCACGCCAACGCAGCGCACCCTCGCATCGCACCCAGCCCGCCCGAGCGCCGCGCGCACGCGCGATGCCTCGAACGCGGTGGGACAGAGCACTGTCACCACATCTGCCGTGTCTGTTGCCTGATCCGTCATGCGGTTCATCTTGCCTTCAATCCTTGCAACGCTATACTCTTCTCCCGTTGGCCTCATCGTCTAGCCCGGCTAGGACACATCCCTCTCACGGATGGAACAGGGGTTCAAATCCCCTTGGGGTCATTCGATTCGGTAGTTCACCACTGCCACAGGAACGCCCCGCACTGACAGCAAACGTTTCAAGTGAATACTGCGCAAGGTGCGGCGCATTCAGCCTCGGCCCCATCGTCTAGCCTGGTCCAGGACACCTCCCTTTCAAGGAGGACACATGGGTTCAAATCCCATTGGGGTCATTTGCACAGCCGCCTGCGCGTCCGCGGCGCACCTGATCCGCGCCTTCGGCGCGCAGTCCTCGCGCATTCGGCGCGACTGGTCCGCGCGCGCACTCGGCATGCACCCTGCTGGGGCTCAGACAGCTCTCGCCTGCTCCACGGACCTGCGGTCCGCGTTCGCAGGCTCGAGAACTCGCCCAGCAGGGGATGCCTCGTGCGCGCGCGGGCGGTGGCATAATGGCGAAGAACGGGTGGATGGTGTGGAAAGTGGCCAAAAAATTTGCGTGGTTGACTTGATTCTGGCAGGGGCGGTGTTAGGTTTGGGGACTCTTGCCCTTGTTCGTAATTTGTTTGTCAAACTGAGGAGTATCACCCAGTGCAAATCAATCGC
>Ga0194129_10000632_pt1 | contig 65613 bp, 34 predicted proteins | sample TA2KigCa35mmetaG_FD_150862 | JGI IMG/M metagenome (GOLD analysis project Ga0194129, IMG submission 150862) | Freshwater microbial communities from Lake Tanganyika, Tanzania - TA2015038 Kigoma Deep Cast 35m | ecosystem: Environmental > Aquatic > Freshwater > Lake | place: Tanzania: Lake... | reverse complement strand
CAAAATCGAAATCATTTCCAAAATTGTTAACAATTAAAGTGTTGTTTTGAATATTAGCAACAGGAGGATCAAAACTATCGAGACCAGAAAACTGTTTCTTATTTTTTCCTTTGCCTATTACAACACTTTTGTTATCATTTCCAAGTTTAGCAAATGATTTTCCTTTTAAATTATTAGCAACTTCATCAGCATCATCATCATCTCTGTTTCTCTTTTTTGCAAGTAATCTTTTTTCTTTAGCTTTTTCTTTGACAAAATCTGTTTTTTTAATATTGTCAAGTTCTTCTTTGTCTAATTTGGTGAAAGTAAAGTATTTTTCAGCAACTCTAAATTCTTGAGATTGTCTGAGTAATTTTTTAAATTTGGGAGTGTCTTGGTATTGAGCACAAACTTTTGAGAAGGTTTTATAAATTTCAGGTAATTTTTCTTTATACTTTTTAAGATCTTCATCAATATCTGGTAAAACTGAGTGTTGAGTACAAGATAATTTTTCGATTGCTTTCTTTCTTAAGAAATTATTTAAAACAAATTCAACAATTTGATTTCCAATGATCTGATAATTTCTAGTGTAATCAAATTTATCTGCATCTTCGTTATAATTTTTTATTTTTTTAGGACCAGTAACTTTATGAGTTTTAAAATTTATAGTTTTAGGTTTATTTTCATAAAGGTCATTATGAATTAAAGCAAAGAATGTAGAAGGTAGTTCTTTAAATTCTTCGCAATAGAAGTACATTTCATGGTTATAACTTTGATATTCTGAAGTATCATAAAAACCAGTATTTTTTGATTTATTTTTTTGTGCTGAAGCTTTTGTTTTTTTGAAAATTTCTTCTTTAGGATTTGGTCTATTATTTTTTTTATCAGATGAGATATTATTTATTGGATCTTCTTTTGCAAGTTTTTCAGCGTATGCTTTATCTTTCTTTTCTTGTGTTTCTTTTTCTTTTTGTATTTTATTTTCTTCTTTGAAAAGCTTCTTAGCAATTTTTTCATCTTTTAATATGTTTGAATCTTTTTTTCGATTTTGATTTTGATTTTGATTTTCTAAACTGAACATTTCATCATCTTGTTGCATTTGCTGAGCAAGTTTTTCATCATCTCTACTTTGTTTTTCTTGATTAAAAGTTATATGAGAATTTTTAATTGCTTCAGTCAATTGTGTATCTTCTCCATCTTTAGATCTTTTGTTTGGAATCAGTGCACTTGTGCTTTTTTTGCTTGATGAGAGTACATTTTCAATACTATTATTAATTTGCTGATACTGAACAGTAAAAGAAGAAGCATCTAATGTAACAATATCAGTGTCGTAAAGAATTAATGAAGGACATACGTAATTAGCGTAATTACTTGTATTTCTTGTTTTGTATAAAATTTCATTTAATTTGCTGTTCTCTAATATTTCTAATTTATTAATTTCATCTTCATTAAATATATCTGAAGTTGTCATATTTATAAAACAATAAATTTCTTCAATTAGTTCCTTTTCTGCTGTAATATTAAATAAACATCTTTTATCATAATTTGTTGAATATTCGGATGATCTGAAAGCAATTAAACTTTTTAAAACTTCTAAGATAGTTTCTTGTAATTGATTAGCAAGGCTTCCATGCAAAAAAAACGATCTATCATAGTTTGATCGAATATTAATTAAATTTCTTCTAATGATCATTAAGTATTCACAAAAGTATGTTCTTGCTCCCGTTTCAAAGTAAGTAATAATGTAAAGTAATACATAACAGATGGTTAAGTATTTGTTTGAAACTTCAACATTATAGATTTGTGATGATGAATTTTTTTGACAGCTTACATATGAATTATAATTTTGCACATTTTCTAATGTCATTAAATCGTTGCTATAGCCAAAAGAATAAATCATGACTGCACTATTAAAAAAATTTGCAAGCATTAAATTGACTGGACTACAGTCTGCATCAAATTCTCTCATATGTAAAGGATTTTCATTATCTGGTACATTCAAATTATATCCACAAGCTATTCCTGATTTAAATATAAATTTTTCTATCTGTCCTGAATAAAACTCAATTCCTCTCTCTGGAGCAAATTTTTGTCTATAGTTTATCTTTTGTTCAACTTCAAAGTATTGATTAAGTTTTTCAAAGTAAATAGTTTTGCAAACATAACACATTTTAAATTCGGTATTATTTTGTTCTTCATCAATTACTATTTTATTATCGTCTTGTTTTTCTTCTGGTTCTTCATCAATTTCTATTATATTTTTATTTGAAATTTCATTAGAAACTGGAGCAGAAGAACATCCTCTTCTTTCAAGGGGAAAATCTGGAATATATTTATTTTTAGGGGAATTATTTTGAGCTGATTCTTGTAAATGAATATTTTGAGCTGATTCTTGTAAATGAATATTTTGAGCTGATTCTTGTAAATGAATATTTTGAGGGGGGTCTTTTCTAATATATTTTTTAATTTTTTCAATTGTATTGTAGTTTTTATTAATAATATTATATTGATCAAACAATTCATCAATATCTTTTTCTTTAATTTTTGAAGGACAAAGTGTTTCATAAAAATCAATAAGTGAGGTTAAATTATCAATATCAATCGAATTCACATTTTGATCATCAAAAAAGGATTTTATAAATGAAATAAATTCATTATTGTTTGCGTTTATTGAATAAAATTCTTTAATATTTTCATCTTCTGTTACGGATGCAATAATTTGATTCACATCTAAGGATTTTTTTTGATTTTCAATTTGGGGATTTTCGATTTCTGTTTTTTTATCAGCAACTTGATGGTTTTCACTTTCGTCAATAATTTCTTTAAATAGATCTGATGACACATTTTCTAAGATACTAAAGTTATTATTATTATTATCATTTTTATTAAGCATTTCAATAATTTCTTCAGGAATTACTATTGATATAATTTTTTCAGCAATAGATTTTTTATATTTAATAAACTCTTTGTAATCCGCTGAAATAAGTTCTGTTATGGAATCTGTAAAATTATCTATAATTGATTTAATGTTATTTTCATCATAGATAAGATTTGAAAATGCACAACTTACATAATCTATAAGATCATTATATGACGAATTATTTTTTTTGAATAAATCAAGTATAATTTCATCATTTACTATGTCTTTTTGTTTATTAATTTTTTTTAATTTTTTTGTTCTTTTTTCCGAAGGACATAAAGCTTGTTTGAATTTTGATAAAATTGACATTTTCAAAATTTTTTTATTGTCTTTTTTTTCTAAAAGCATATCAGATTTTTGGAAAGCAGAAATTAATCCAATTTTTCTTGGGTATTCTTGACAAATTGAATTTATTCTTTTTGTTCTTTGAATTATTTCTTTTAAAACGAAACTGTTTTCAGCTTTTAAAGGAATTATTTTTTCTTCGAAGCAGTTTTGGTAAGAACTTACTGGCTTGATATTTTTTGGGTAATATTTTATTCTAACTGAAGATGTTTTTATTCTGAAGTCTTCTTGTTCAGTTTCATCATATTCAGCTAATCTTCTTAAACCTTTTATTTTTTCATATAATCCATCTTTATTATCAGTAATAATTTCTTTAAAAAGAACACTATAGTACTTTTTCATTTTTTCAAATTCTGAATGTTTGAGAATGTGTGTAAATATTATTTGCTTAGAAGTTTCACAATAATAATCTTTGAGAGGAGTATTTGTGTTTTCCGAAACGTATTCGTGGTATGAGTTTACTTGATTAAAATATCTTGAGAATTGATTTGAGTTAAAATTTTGATAATTATCAACAAAGCTATAATCATAAATTGTTTGGATAAAAGGATTTTTAGCTATTTCTAAGTTTGATAGTATATTAAAGTAGGATAAGTTAGAGATATCTTGTGGAGCAGAGTTAATAACAACTGAAATAAGCGAATACATTGTAATAAGTATGTTATTAAAATCTGTTTCATTGATTTTTATTCCTTCTTTTATTGCTTTGTGTTGAATAAAACTATTAATTAATAATCTAATGTATAATTTCCCAACATCAGAATCAATAATTTTAGCGATTATGAAACAAAGAGGAGTTTCTGTTATTGATTTTGAAGCATGTTTGTAAAAAATTAAAGAGCTTTTTTTAATTATTCTGTTAAGAATGTTTGGATTCTGCATTTCTATTTCTCTCATAAGAAAGGTTTCTTCAAAATTTTCTTGTATTTGATTATAAACTTCATTTTCAATCTCATTAATGTTTTTATAGAATGGTATATTTTCAGGAACCTCTCTTACAAACTTTCCTCTAAATTTAATTTCATTTGGTTCTTTATTATTAACTTCATAATGAGTTCCTTTAAAGTCAAATGGTTTTGGTGGATTTGTTACTCTTGCTTGAATATTACTATTAAAAAATCCATTTGATTCAAACATAGAATCAATTTCAATTGTTGTTTCGAGAGATTGAAAATCTAATTCAGAGTCGAATTGATTTAATTCCTGTATTACTTTTGCTGGAACAATTGTACTATTTGAATTATTCATAAGTAAAACATCTTCAATAACATTTCTTACTGGATTATAAAGCATTTTTTTAATTAATTTTTGGAGTCCTCCATGATAATTAGGGACCTGTGCAGAAAAATAGTGAATTCTCATTGTTTCTGATTCAATACTTTTTTTAATTAAAAGATTTTTTACATCCAATGGAAGGAATGTTTGATGAATGTAAAAACTAAATGCTATTTGCTTAATAATTAGAGTAACAATTTCTTTAATTGTAATTGGAGTTAAGAAAGGTTTCTTTTCATTTATAAAATCATAAAATTCATTTTCCTTTTTAAGATTTTCTGATTTAATAGATTTGTGAGCAGTAAGATCTCTTAGATTACTGTAATTGAAAATTTCATCAACAAAGCTTAAAGATATTATTGAATTTTTTTCAATTTCATGGATTTTATTATTAATAGCAGCAGCTGAGCAATATAAATATATCAAGCTTTGGCTCGCCTTAACATTTTCTCTGACATTGTTAAACAAATTATTATTTTTTTTAATATATTCAGATAAAGGTTTTCTTTTAAAATTAAACATCTCCATTGTAATCTGTTCACCAGCAGCAATATCTAGAATCTCAAGGATATTGTCAGTGTATAGTTTTTTGTTTTGTTTGACGGGGGTCAAAGTTATTGATTTTTTAACGATGAATTTTTTAGCAAATTTATCCAATGTTTTTTTAAAGGAATTTCTTTCAATTTGTTCTTTTTTGAATTTTTGGTTTCTTGCAAGCATTTTACTTTGAGGATTTGAATGATTTACCTTATAAAAACAAGGATATTTTATTGAAGGATCATATTTTGTTAGGAAGGTGTTTTCAATTTTAAATTCAAAGGAAATATTTCCATTAATTTTTTCAAGCAAAAGTCTTTTTGAAGGAGCTTTAAAATTTGAGCTGTTCATCTTTTGAATCACAGCATGATTAAAATATGCTTTTGTTCTAATTTGTTTTTTTTGTAAATTAGAGGAGGATTTTTTTTTAGATTTAGCATTTGCATTCTCATTTCTAATAGCTTTGATTTTTAAAGCTTCTTCAATGCTTTCCTTTTCTAATTTTTCTAATAATTCAAAATTAAAAGTGTTTTCAAACATATTGTTGTCATAAAGATTGAAAAGTATTTGTTTTTCTTGTTTTGATAAATTAGCTTTTTTTAGATATTCTTTTCTTTCTTCTTCAGTATACAAATTGTTGTATGTTTCAAAGAATGATTTTAAAGCATTTTTGAAATGTGCTCTTAATCCTTTTGTATTTTCTCCAACCAATTCATTGTTTTGTTTAATTAAATTTATTTTTGTTTCATTTTCATAAAGATCTTTAAGAGTATTATTATTGTTTTTGCTTTTAATGATTTGAATTTTGTTAGCAGTATTAGCAGCATTAGCAGCAGGTAAAGCATTTTTATTTGAGGAGTCACAATTTCCGAAAGCTTGAAGCATTTCAGTAAAGGTTTTATCTTCTTGTCTAGATTCAATAGCAAAGAGGGAGTTCATGTCAGCAGCATTGACATAAGAAGAGTTTGAGGTAGTAAAGTTGTTAAAGTTGTTTGAGTTCATGATTGTTTGTAAATTAATTATAAATTTTTTCTGGATATTTATATAATTTCTGGATAATTAATTAATTAATTAATTAATTAATTAAAAAATAATTAATTTCTGATTAATTAATAAATATCCAGAATTAATTTATATTATTTTTTAAATGTCTTCTGATTACTCCTCTGATTCTTCCTACGATCCTGAAGATCTTGATGTCTATTTTTCTCAAGCAGTTGGAAAAAAATTCAAGAAACATAAAATTCAATGCACAATTAATGGGGATCGAAGTCCTTATTATACAACAATTCCTTTAAGAAAAAATGAAACAATTCCAAAGAAAAAACTTTCAAAAAACACTTTTTTAGAAGATAAATTTGAAGAGAACAGTAATCTTCAAGGACCAAATGAAATTCTCTTTTTTAATTCATCAAATTCATTGTTTTATTTGACAAATCCTTCTCTGAAAAAATTTTCAATGGCTTTTACTTACGGTGAAGCTTTTAAAGAAGTGAAATCTTTTCCACTTAAGCAGTTTAATTTTTTACATCCATTTCATTGTGGAAAAAATTCTCTAGAATGTGTCGTAACTAGAAACATTATTGAAAATTATGCGAGTATAAATGATTTAGAAAAAGAATTGGGAGCAATTTGTTATAGAATTTTTGAAAAAATTACAAAATCATTGTCAGGAAATACTTATGCACTTGTTTATTTTTTTGCAGCTACTTGTAAAATTGAAGAAATAAATAATGGTTTAACGTCAGGAAAAAATGGAATTATTGAGTGTAAAACTCAAATACATGCTACTGATTTTCATTTTTTTGTTCACAAATATGATTATTATTATTTTAATAAGTTTTTCTTTGACGATCAAAGAGATTCTAAAAAAAAACTTTGTAATTATTCCCTTAGACCAGAATTTCTTGTTAAAGATTTTTTTGAATACAAAACAAAAAGTGGATTTGAAAATTCAATGTGCTCCTTCAGATCAATTTTTTACAATTTTAATTTTAAAACAATAAATGATTTTTATGCTTTTAATTCTCCTATTGAAACATTCATTTCAGATACATTTGTTGATTCAGCAAAAATTAATTCAATTATTTATCATTATGAATTACTCTTTAAATATTATAATAATTTTGTATGCTTTGATGGGGGTCAAATTGAAGATTTTTCTCTTGGTTCTTCAAAAAAAGAATTACTTTTCGATGGAATGATTAACAATTTATTTCCAATTTTACCTGAATTAGGTTGTTCTGACAATTTTTTTGCGGCAATTAAAAAAAGATTTGATTTCAACAAAATAACAACATCAAATTTAACACTATTTTCAAGAGGAGAAATGAATTTTAGTGAAAAGATTACTATTGATTCAAATTTATTTGATTGTACAATTTACAAACATCTTACTCATGATATTGAATTTACTCCTTTTAAAAACCCAACATTTGTTCAAAATTTTGAAACTGGCTTTATTGGATTTTATGATAGAAAATCAAATTTTTCATGCTTTTACACAAAAAGAATGAAAATTGCTCTTGGAAAGCTTTCCATAGGAGAAAATTTATATAATAAAAAAATTAATCATTATAAAACATTACAATCCGAACAATATTCAATTGATGAAGATTTTTTAAACGAATATTATTCCCTTGAAAATCCTTTTAATGAAACATTTAATTCCCGAATTTTTGGATCATTCAAAAACATTTCTCCAATGTCATCTTCCAATTATATGGTACAAAGAATTTGGAATGAAAAATATATTAAATCATCATTTTTGAGACATTTTACTTCAAAAAAAATAAATAAAACAAATTATTTAGATTTTCTCTTTTCTGCTTGCGATAATCTCAATTCAAATATTTTTGATGATATTGATGAAAAAATTCCTTGTTGTTTTGTTTCTTCAAAGCAACCAATTAGAATTGTTGAAAAAGATGGAAATACATTTAGTTTTGAAGCAAGTAATGATGGATCACCTTGTCCTAAAAAAATAGATGTTGTCGATTGTTCTGCATTTGAGTATTTTTTATTCAATTGTATTAGAATTTATCCAATAGAAACAAAAAGTCCTGAAAATCAAGAAGAAAATGAAAAACATGCTGATGATTGTTCAAAAAAAATTTTTGATGCTTTAAGAAAACATATTGGTTTATATTTTTCTTGTTTAAAATATTTCCCGACAAGAATTTGTAAAAGAACTTTAAATGGACAATCTCATTTTATTAATTTTACAGTTAATCCTTTCTTTAATCCTTTAATGTACATTGCTTTTCAAAAACAACTTTTGAACACAATTGGAAAGAAGATTTTATTTGCTGGCTCCGATAAAGAAATAATGTTAACAAGAAGAAAAACCTATTTAATGTTTTTGTTAAATAAATTTACTGGTTTAAAAGAAGCTAAAGAAGTATTAAATAGTTCTCTCAATGATGAACAAACTAAATTTAAATCAAAAGAAGCACTTTTTTTTAAAGGTGAAGAAATTATAGGATATATTCCTTGTCTAATTTGTTCAAAATTAACTGATGTTTGTTCCCCTAATGTTTTATGTTCATCTAATGGATATGCTTTTCATGATTATTGTTTAAAAATTTTTTCAAGAGTTTTAGTAGAAGAAACTAAAATGACTACTCCTGATTTTTCATGTAGCATAATTGAAAATGAATTTGTGTTTACAGTTTTAAAAATAATATATACTCAAAAAATTTTTAGTTTCAGAAATGCTTTGTTGAAAGCCTTTAGAACTTCGAAACTTTCTGATGTTTTATTTTTGTTGTTTTCTGGTTTAAGACATAAAAAAAATCTTGGCGCTGATAATTTAGATATTAGATCTTTTTATGAACTTTCTGACGATAACGCATGTTCTTATTGTGGCGAAACAAATGAAGATTTAATGTATTGTAATGGAAAAAAAGTTAAAGATTGTCAAAAGGTTTGTGATCATAGTCTTATGCATTTAAATTTTAGTTGTAAAAGTTGCTTTTATAATCAAAAGAATGAAACATTTTCAAATAAACAATACTTTATGGGTTCTGAAAACAATCTTGATGATCAACTAAACAATGGTCCATCACCGGCTAATGCAAATCATTGTTTAATGACTGGGGGTGTTTTTGGAAAAATTAATCAAAAAGATGTAGAGAAAGCAATTTATTCTGCAGCAGTTAATTATAATAATAATTATGAAACTACTTGTAATTCTTATTGTAATGATAGTTGCCAATATCTATATAAGAAAATGCATGCAGTTGATATGAGAGTAGAAACATCAGGTGAATTAACTCTTACTGCTGAAGAAAAAAGATATTATAACAGAAGTATAAAACCTTCATCAACTCCAAATAATCATAAAGCATGCTTTTTAGGAAATCCAGCTTTAGAAACAGATGAAAGAAAAAATATTTTGTATTTTATTCATCCATCAGATTGCATTGAAGATAAAATGCTTTGTACTGAATTTGTTCCCCAAGAATTAATTAAAAGATTTATTACAAACTATTTATTTTTTTTCCCGGTTTTAGGAGAAAAAAAAGATTATATTTTTAATAATATTAAAAATGAAAAAGAAGTTTCAAAAGATGATTATTTACTTGAAGATGTTTTTGAAAGTGTAGAATTATTAAGAAGTGATTTACTTATTCAAAATTTCTTTTTAAAATATTTTCTAATTGATGATCCTCAAAAGTTTTTTATTTTTAATTTTGCAAATTTTCCTGATGAAAACATTGCAACACTTGAATGGATGACTTTAATATTAGAAAATAAAGAACAATTAGGAATCAATTGGTTTTATAGAGGAAATACTCTTTTAAAAGAAATAAATTATGAAACAATAAATTTTAAATTAGGACCTTACGATTTTTATTCGGACGATAAAGCTTTTCAAAAAACAATTAAAGAAAGTTCAATAAGAAAAAATTTAAAAAGAGCATTAATTCCAGTAATTAGTTTTTTATTTATTACCTTCTTTGAAAAAATAAATGATTTTGATGCAAGAAAACATATTTATGCTCCCCTGATTCCTTGTATGATTATGTATTTGAATAATATTAATATTTATCGAGACATTTTTACTGAAACATTCTTAGATTTTAGTTGTGGAACAATTGCAGTATCTTACTTACATAGTTTTTTACGAAATAGAAATATTAAATTAATAAGATATGGAAAAGCAACTTATATTTCATTAGTAAATCCTGGTGATATTGATGATGTTAATGATGTTGATGATTTTTTGCTTTTAAGACCAAATGAAATTGTTTCTGCTTTACGATTTTACATTGATTATGTTCCCCAGAAATTTTCTCAAACTTTTACTTGTTTTACAAAACACCATAAAAATGTAAATTTACTTGTATTTAAAAAACGTTATGAAAAATTCAATTTTTACAAAAAAATGAATCTTGAAAAAAAAGATTTTGATAAGATTCATGAATTAATAACTAATGAAGAAATTTTTATAAATTCCAAAAATATTGAAGTTTTTCTTTTGAAATACTCTTTACAAAGAAATTCAATATTATTTAATCACAATAGTTTTAAAGATAATAATTCAATTTGTTTAGAAAAAAATGATTTCCAAAAATATTTTGATGGAAAAGATATGTTTGAAATGATGAAAAATTTAGTAAAAGAAGAAGAAGAAAATATTTTTGATTATTTAGATTAAATATTATTTTATTATTTTATTATTAGTTAAAAAATTTAATATAAAAGAACTTTGAATTAATATAAGAAAATAAAAAATTTTATTTTTTTTTTAAAAGAAAATATATATGGTTGATAATGTAAGTGATTTTTTATCAGGTAATTTAAGTGTTGGTGATTTATTAAAAGATAAAAATCTAAATGATTTATCTCCAGATCCAGGTAACAATAAAGAATTTTTTATTGACGATTTGTCAATAAAAAAAAGAAATTTAGAAACAGAAACAGAAAATGAGGGGGGTCAAACCTTTAAAAAAAATGCAGATACAAATGCTGAAACTAATGATTTTGATCACCCAAAAGGAGATTCAATCCCTGGATTCAATGATTCAAAAAAAAATAATGATGATAAAGCCTTAATAAATTTATTTAATAAAATCAAAAAAATTAAAAATAAAAAGGTTAGTTCAGCTTTAAATGCTATAAAAAACACAGAAAAAAAAGAAGATAAATCAAAACAATTTGGTTATGGTAAAGGTAAAATTCACCCACAAAGAAGATTTAAAAATAAATCAAAAGACCCTATATTAGGTATAACATTACCTGCTATAAGAAGACTTGCAAGAAGAGGAGGTGTTAAAAGAATATCAAAATTAATATATGATGAAACTAGAGCAAATTTAAAGTTTTTTTTAAGATCTGTAATTAATAAAGCAATAATTTATACTGAAAGTGCAAGAAGAAAAACTGTTACAACCATGGATGTTGTTTATGCATTAAAAACAATTGGAAAAAAATTATTTGGTTTTAATTAATTTATGTTTAATTATACCTGAAATATCCAGAATAAATAATTAATTTATTAAAAAAATTAATTTATTAAAAATTAATTTATTAATTTTTATAAATAAAAAATTATAAACTATAATATATTAAAGTGAAAATTTAATTGATCTTGATCTTCTTCTTTTTTTAGTTTTTGATGATTTAACTGATCTTGCTAATTTTAATAAATTCAATAATCTTTTTCTATTAATTTTTCTTACCATTTATATTATAATTTTTTTTTTATTTAAATATAATAATCAGTTTGTTCATAATTTTTTTTTATAAAATAATTAATTTCTTCTTTTGGTATTTCAAAATCTAAGTATTGTAAGATACATTTTACTAATGATTTTTTTATTTTTCTATTATTTTTTTTTATTATTTTATTTAATAAACAAGCTTGAAGTATAATATAATTTTTAGTTTTATTATCATAAAATTCCTTTAAATTCCATTTTTTTATTTCACAAAAACCAGTTTTCAAATATTTATATTTTTCAATAGCTTTGAGTTTTATTAGTATATTGCTAAATGAAAAACAAGTAGTACATATTAAACCAGTTCTCATTAAAGCGGTAAATTGAAGATTCAAATAACATTCTTTTTTGTTATCATATTTATTCATAATTTTAATTGGAATATATGGTTTTATATCCTCAAATTCCATTCCATTCTTTCTATTTCTAACTTTAGTATAACATAAAATACAACAAGAAGGCATTCCTTTATTATTTAAATACTTTTCATATGATGCATGAAATCCATTAAACTTTGGATAATATATAATTTTTTTATTATAATCGAGTATATATTTTTTTTTTCTTAAAAAATGTATTTTTTTAAAATATTGACTATTTCCCATCTTTATTAAAGTAACCCCAATTGATAAATAAAAGTATTTTTTAATAAGGAAAAATATTTTTTTAGCTAAATATCTTTCATAATCAATTGATGATCTATGATAATGAATTCTCATGTTTCTCATAATATCTTCAGTTTCAGGTTCTGAAAACGTGGATAATAAAAAATCAAAAGCTTCAATATTATCCCCCTCCAACTGATCAGCTTGTTCAAAAAAAAAATTTAAATAAAAAAGAACTACATCTAAAAAGCCTGTTGATGTAAAATTATAAGCTTCTTCAGCATGGTTTTTTAAATTATATATAAAAGGATCTGAATTCAGTTGTGACTCATTTAATATATAGGAATCACTTATTAAAGTATTTAATGAAAAGTAATCAAATAAAGGTAAATCATTATGTGTTTTAAATTTTGTATTAGATATTATTTCAAATGAATTTCTTATTCTATTCATTTCCATTTTTTTTATAAATGAGTAAATTAATGTCAGATAAATACTTGCAAAGATATTTTGATAAAATTAATTTATTAAAAAAGGAATTAACTAATTTGGAGATGATAGAAAAAATACAAGAAGAAAATTATTGTAACAGGTTAAAAGATTTATGGGATAACTATAAAGAAATTTATGGACAACATTTGTTTATTAATGAAATTATAAAAGAATGGATTTTTTCATTGCGCTATAATTTATTAAATAATATTTATTCAAAAAATAAACAATTAATAATAATTAAAATTATTATAGAATATCATGAAATGAATAGGAAATAATTATTTTTTTTTAAGTTTTGGTTTTAACAAATTATTAACAATTGTATTAATTCTAGTTATAACTTTATCATCAACTACAACTTTCTTTCCTGCTAATTCCACAAAAAAAACTGAACCATCTGTAAATAATTTGTGTCTATAAGATCTAGGAAATTCAGGGAATGCTTTTTTAAATTTTTCAAATTGTTTATTAGTTAAATTGACGAACTCCAAATCATCAACAGGATCTATTTCTTCATCATCATCAACTACTTCATATTTATTTGTTTTTATTTCATCAACAGTTTTTTTACCAATTTCTTTGAATAAAACCTTTTTTTCTTCTTTAATTATTGGATCTCTAGCTAATGGTAGTTCTATTAAAGGATCATCTTTTATTAATGTTTGTTTTTGTTTTAAATAATTCAATATTTCATCAATTTTACCAAATTTTTCTTTGATTAAATCTTCAAATTCTTTACTAATCGTTTTAGGACTAATATATTCATTTTCTGGTTTTTCTTGTAAATTTTTTTCATTATGTGTATTATTATTTTCTAAATTATTACTAAATGAATAAGAAATTTCTGGAGGCTTCAATGAAGGTTTTTGATTTTGAGCAAAAAAAGTTAATTCATTGGTTGGTTTTTTTTTGATTGTTTCATCAAAAAATATCTTTTGACTATTTGTGTTGTACATAGGACCTTGTTGAAACGGAGTGTGTAAATTAACATTAGAATTGTCTTGAGGATTGTTATCAAAATAAATAAATTTATTTGATCCATTTTTAAACATTAATTATAAAAAATGAATGATCATAAAGAAATATTGAAAAAAAAACAATTTATGGATCTAGCTATGCAAAATCTAATCAAAAAAAATTTAACTGAAGAAGAATATTTTATGTTCAAATTTAATTTTTTAAGTACAAAATATTCTGAAATTGCAAAATCATTTAACAAATTATTAGAAGATAAATGCGTTCAAAAAAAAATATTTAAATATTAAAGATATTACCCCCCTATAACATTAAAAATATTAAAAATTAATAATTTTATATATAATCCGAAAATTAATATTTCCATAATAAATTAATAATGTCTAATAAATTTTTGAGTTTTTCAAATGAAATAGAAAATAAAACTATAACAAATACAAGTCGTGATTCTTCAAATAAAGCTCTTATTTTTAAAAGTGAAAAGAAAGAAACATCTCCAATAGTTGCTGCTGAAGAAAATACTTTTGAAACAATTTTAAAATATGCTTTACAAAATTTTAAACCTTATAATGTGTCAAATTTACCTGATATAAAAAATAATAATATAATGGCGCCAGAAGAAATCATTGAAAATATTAAAGAAAAAATGAATAATTTTAATCAAATATCAAATGAAAACGAGAATAATAATTTATCATTAATATTTTCACAAGAAACATTGGATAATGTTAAAAATCAAATTTTTCAAATACAAGAATTAATAAAATATTTAGAAAATAATAAAAACAATGAAAATTATTATGATTTGGTTAATATTAATCCATTAATGTTTTTAGTTGAAAATAATAAATATAAATGGTTAGAACAACAAATTGAAAAAATAAAAAAAAATAATGAAAAAAAAGAAAAATATAAAGAAACAATTAAAGTAAAAACAAATATAAACTGTGGATTAGGTAAAGAAACATCATTAATTATTGAAAAAATATGCAAAGAAGAAGAAGATAAAAAGAATGAATTACAAAATGTTTTATTAAAGAAAAAAAGTCTTAGAGAAGATAAATTATTAAGTGAAAAATATTGTAAAAATAAAGAAAAGGTTTTGAACAATTTACAAAAAATATTAAATGAAGAAGATATTTCAGAAGATGATAATAAGTTTTGTAAAAAATGTGGGGATAAAATTGAAAAAGTTTCATCTCTAAGAAGCATTTGTTTTAAATGTGAAAAAAAATATCCCCGTGTAAAATGTTTATTTTGCGACAAAGAAATGTCTCAAAAAACGTTACTTTATGAGCATAATTGTGCACAAATGAATTTGGTAAAAAATAAAAAAGAAGATGAAATAATAGTGACTTGTCCAAATTGTAAAAATTCTTATTCAAAAAGTTATGCAAAAAAACATGTAAAAGAATGTTTATTAAATGCTCATCCTTTTTGCTCAATTTGTAATAAAACAGTTTTAGCAAAAAACATTAAAAGTCATAACAAATTATTTCATGAAAATAAAAAAAGAGCTAAAAATAATTTACATACAAGACCAGTACAATGTCAGTTTTGTTATAAAAAAACAAAATTAAAAAACAAATATAACCATTTATTAAATTGTAGATTATTTAAATTATTTTTAAATAATCCTCAATTACATAATAAATTTTTTAATAAAGATTCTTCAAATAATATTAAATTATTAAAAAAAGAAAACAAATCAAATATCTTTTTATCAATCCCTAAAATGGAATTAAATTATAAACCAGGGTTAAGTTTTGATTTAAATGGTAACAAAGAATTTGATTATACAGAAGCTAAACAATTAATAAATCCTTTTATCCCTGAAATAAAAAAACCAAGAACAGTTAATAACGCATTAGTAGGTTTTATTGTTAAAAAAATTGAACTTGGACTTATTGAAGCCCCAAAAAAAGAGTGGACTTCTTTTTTTGATAAGTTAAAACAAGATTTAAATAAAGAACTCAAAATGAGATCAATTCAAGATAATAAAGAAGATTTAGAAAAAGCAAAATTAATCTTCAATTCTTTTGAAATTGATTACCAATCAAAAGAAATTATTAAAAAATTAAATAATGAAAAAGAAAATATAATTAAAGAAATTGAAGAAACCCCTAACGAAAAGATTGAATTAAAATTAAAATTGGAAAAGGATTTGTTATTAATTAATAAAAATTTAGATAAAGTAATGACATCATTATCATTTTTAGAAATGCATGAAACATACAATAAGTCAGTTTCTAGGGGGGTCGAAATTAACTTTGATAATTCTATAAAATATTTAAAAAATGAAGAAAAATTTAATTTTAATAATATATTTGATAATTAGTTAGTATTAATTTAATAAATATTTGATAAATATTTAATAAATATTAATTTTGAATTTTTTTTATCTAAGTTGTTGTTGTAACTGTTGGATCACTAGATGTAGATGATGGTGGTGATGAACTACTACTACTACTACTACTACTAGCAACAGCAGTAATACCTGCACCTTTTGCTATTTCATCATATAATTCTTTTAAATATTCTATATCCTTTGCTTCAGTACTTTTTGCTAAAAATGCAATTCTTTCTTTTATGTCTCCAATCTTTTTACTTGAAGGTGCTACACCTAATGATGATGCTTTTGACGTATTAGCTAATCTTGGGAATTTTTTATTTTTTACTATATAATTAGCCATTTTTTTAACACATTTCATACATCCTTCTTGCATTGTTTTATTTGAATCGTATCTCGAACAATAATCCAAAGCTAAAGCTGTTGGATCAAGTGATATATCTCCTTTTAACTTTGATCCAACATAATTAGTCATTGCCGTACTTGCACAATCTCCTGTATTACCAAATTTAGAATGTGGCTGAGATGGTTCCAAAGATTTATCATATCCAGTTTTAGTAGTTTTTGATACTGCTGCTGTTGTTGTTGATGCTGGTGCTGATGTTTTTTTAGCAGCAATGGTTGCTTTTCTTTTTACAGATGCTGCTTCTCTTTTGTCAATAACTTCTTTCGATTCAGCGGCTGTTACCCCTTTATATTTTCCTTCTGTTACTTGTATATGAGCCCAACCTGATTTATCCTTTTTTGGAATCCAGCAAGCACAATATTTTTCATATTTTTTTTTATTTGCTTTTTTTGTCATTTTTTATAATTAAAAAAAAAATGGATGTTTATAGTGAATTCCCACCTGATTTTATAAATAATAGATCAGTTGAAAAAATATTTGATGATTATATAATTGAAGATACGATTGATTCTGAAATAATAACATACAAAAATTCTATAATTTTAGAAGAATCGGAAATCAATTTAAGTGAAATATTGATAAGTGAAAAATTAGTAGGCTTCAAAATAATTAAAAAAAATGTTCCAAGATTTTTTGAAAAATATGATTTTCTTCCTTTAAAAGCAAATATGATTTATTATATCGAAGTATTTTTAAAAAAGAAAGAAAATTTAAATGAATTATTTGATATTTTTTCAATTAATGAAATAATTTCTTTAGCTTTTGATTTTATGAAAGTTTATGATATTTCGTCTTTACAGGACTTATTATTTGCACATGACAAAAAAGAAGATGATCAAATTAACTTATTATTATATTATAAAGTTTTTAATTTTTTAAACTTTCCTTTAAGTGATACAAAAAATATTAAACTTAAAAATCTTTTCGGTACACATCATCGATATTTAGTATCTATAATTTCATATGTAGTTGTTTTGTGCTTTTTTTTAAAAAATGCTATAACAATAGATAAAGATGTTAATAAAAAGGGAAAAAATTTTCTGTTTTTTACTTTTTTTGATGATGCTAAAATTCCAACAGGAAATGATCTTATTACTGATTTGTTTATTGACAATGATCAAAACATTAATGGAAATTTTTTATATAATTATATTCCATTTAACTTTTGGAAATTATCATCAAAACCTGTAAATAATAAATTTCCAGTAAATAGTGAAATTTCTATTGAATCTTTTTTAAATGATAATAAGACGGATTTTGATAACTTTATGCTTTTGATTGGATCAAATTTTTATTCGCATTTTTTTATGTCGTTTGTAAGAAATTCAAAAATAAAATTGCTTGATTTATTTCAATTATTTTATCAAGAAAATATATTTTTTTCTCAACAACAACAATCTTTAATATTTCAAACACTTAAATTACCTGAAGGTGAATTTAATGATTTTTTTAATAGCTTAGATACAAACAAAATGGTTTTTTCAATTAAAAGTTTTAAAAGAACAATGATAATACTGTTAAATAATTTATTTGGTTATTTAGTATTTTGTAAAAAACCTGAAAAAAATAATGATAAACTTATATCTTTTAATTATAATAAAGTTAGTAAATTTATGTATGCATTTTCAAATTTAGAACTTTATTTTTATGATTTGAAACCAATTAAAATGGAAAGTAAATTTAATTCTTTAAAATATATGATAAAAAAAACCAAATTGAATGATCCTACAAATAAGAATTTTAATTCATATTTGAATATTTATTTTGGTTCAGAATATGCTATTCCATATTACAAAAGTTTTTTTTTAATATGTGATATTATTTCAACAAGTTTAATGAACACATCAAATTACAATGCTTTGTTATCAAAATTACCTCTATATGCTAGTAGTGGATTTATGAATTCAATTTATAATATGAGTATAAGTTTATTTTCATCAAAAAATCCTTTAAGTGTATTTAAAAGTGGTGCATATAACGCAGTTGATTTAGAAGATAGGATTGTGTATTTTATAATTGGGCTCATAGATATTATTTTTAATAGTAAAAATATAAGTGAAGAAAAAAAAGAAATTGTTGCAAATGAAGAAATAACTATGTCTTATATTCAAAGATATAATATTGATTCTTTTATTCCACAAATTAATAATTATTTAGTAAATTCAACTACTTTTAAAGAAATATCTGCATCAAGCGTTTTTTCAATATTTTATTCGATATTTTTAATGGGATCTCAAATTTCTGACGTAGATCACAAACCAGAAAGTAATTTAATGTTTTGGGGTATTACTAATTTTAAAAAAAATAAAATAAATCCTAATAATTTTTTTAATAGCATAAAAAATCCTATTGAAACATATTATAGAGATATAAATACAGGAATTATTGTAAAAAATATTATTGGGTTCGAAAAGGAAAAAAAAAATAAAAAAATTAAAAAAAAAAACATTAATGATGAAATAATAGTAAAAAAAAAAGATGAAAATGAAGTTAAAAAAGATAAAGAAAATGAAATCTTAAAAGTAACTGATTTAAAAGATGAATCTGTAATTGAATTAATATATAATAATTCAAAATTATTTAAAGAATTTGAGAATGAATTTACACAGTTAAAAATATCTAATGAAAATGTAAATAAATTAAACAATTTTTTTGATATGTCACAAAAAAAAATATCCCTAGTTGATAGTGTTGGAAATTTTACTATATTTAAAAACAAAATTATTAATCAATTTTTAAAAGATAATTTTATTAGTAATACTGAAATTTATACAATATTATTATCAGCTTATTTATCGATTCTTAAAAGAACAGAAGGTTTCGATATTGTAAATATTGACGAAATTAATAAATTTGAAGATGTTATAGAATATTTTATTAAAATATCTTATACTGTTGGTTTAAATTTTATAAAAACAAAAAATACAACATTGTTTTTATTAAATTTATTATTATATTTGAATGTAGAAACAACAAATTCACAAACAAATTTTATGTTTTCTTTAAATAATTATAATACGAATTCAATGTTTGCTTATAAAAAATATTTACAAACATCAGATATTGAAAATGAAAATTATTTTATTATTCAACATTATGATGCGGATGTTTTTTTGATAGATTTTTTTAATTTTAACAAAGAATCAATTTTTTATGTTATCAATAATATTGATGCTAGTAATTATTATGGTTACGTTTTTCCATTTTTTTATTATTGTTTGCTACCATTTAATTCTTCAATATCATCGACTGAAAAAAATATTTTTACAAAAAAATTTTTTAAAATTTTAAAAATTTTACTTGAAAAGAAAAAGTGTTTTTTATTGATAGATTTTGATAACCTTGATAATCAAAAAATTTTTATGGAATTATTACTTGAAAATAATTCAGTTTTATCTAATGATTTTTATTTATTTTTTGCTATGGAAAACATTGATGATTTTACTAAAATGAATATTTTGAATTCTTTTTCTTTAAAAAGTAATAAATTTTTTACACCTCAACGTCTGTTTTTTTTGATAAAAAATGCAAATGACCAACCAAAACTTGATTTAATTAATGATCAAATTAAAGAAATGGGTAAAATAATTAATACGTTTAACGTTAACTATTATGATTGTTCTTATTTACAATCCATATTAAAGAATGAAAAAATTATTGAAAATTATACTTTTAAAGAAAGATATTTTAATGAAAAATTAAATTTTGAAATAAATAATTATGATATGAGACTTAGAAGTATTCAAAAAACAAAAATTAATTTGTTAAGTTCATTTTATTTTATTATGAAAGCAGCAAAAAATGAGAAAATAATAAAATATAAATCATCAATCGAAGATGTTATAATGCAAATTAAAGATATTGAATATCAAAAAAATATGAAAGATTATATAAATTCATTAAATAAAACATTTGTTATTTTTGATAATATTCCTTTGCAAGAAATGGTTGAAGACTATAAGATGGATGTAGATGAAATTGTTATAAAAAATGATAATAATACAAAAAAAATTGTTGAAACTAAATTAGATTTGCTTGAATTAACTTTTAGATTAATGGAATTGTATCCAGAAAAAGATAAAGATGCTCAAAAACTTAAAGAATATGATGAAAATTATGTTTTGCTAATTAATAAATTAGCAAATTTTTCAAAAAAATCAACAAAATTATCAGAAATATTCGATATAATTAAAATAATTACTATCGCCGGTGTAAAAACTCCTGATAATGTTAGTAAACTTTTTAATACAATATTATCAAATGATAATTTAGATTATTTTATGAAAGTTTCTTATAATATAATTGGGTTAATTGAAGGCCCCCCTGAAAGAAAAATTCTTACTGATATTAAGAATGTAATTGAGTTTAACAAAGAATTTTTTAATTTAAATGATATTTTGATCCATTTGTATTCAATGATTCGACAGACAATAAATTTTAATATTATTAATCAATTTTTATTTAGTAAATATAAAGAATTATTTTTAAATATACCGAAGGATTTAAATATTGATAAATTGGTAAAATATGATGAAATACCAAGACATAATGAAACTATCAATTTAATTGCAAATAATAGTAATGAAAAAATTGAAGCATTAACTTCTAAAAATGATAATCCTAGAAATAATGAATTACTAATTTTATTTGATTTAAATTATGAATTTTTAGATAAAATTGTAGAAAAAATAAAAGATGAATCAATATTAAAACCAATAATGGGTCAAATTAAAAAATATTTTACAGATAAAAGAGGACAATTTTTAGAAATTAAAAGAAAAACTACGAATAATTCCAAATTTGAATTTATTCAACAAGAATGGGATGAAAAAATGAAACTTTTGGATCAAATTAGTGATTTATATGAAAGTTTAGATAAAAAAATAAAAGCAATTCCAGTTGGTGGAGGTTCTAATAATTTAATTTCAATAAATCCAGTAAATCCAGTAAATCCAGTAAATCCAGGGTCTAATGCTACACAAATAAATCCTAATCCAGATAATAATCTAATAATAATTCCAAATCCTCCTAATACTTCAATAAATAAAAATCCATTAACTAGTAGTAGTAGTAGTAGTTTTGATTTATTGAAAAAGTTTTTTAATGTTTTGAATGATGGAAAAGCAAAAGAGCATTTTTTAAAGTTTAAAAATGATAAAAAAAATATTAAGACTAATATTGATAAATTAAAAAAATCATTTGATAATTTTAATTATGTTAATCCATTTATACAAGAAGTTGGGAATTTATTTTTAAATTCAAAACAATTTGACATTACTTATGATTTAAAATTTCAAGAGGAAATTAAAAAAACAATTTCTAATTTTACAAATGTATATTCCAATCTAAATAAATCAGACCAGTTAATTTATATTATGAATATAAAATATTTAATTGAAATTAATGATATTAAATACGATAAACAATACCCTAATGATTTGGTTGATGATTTAAGTTATTTAAATGAAATTAAACTATTTACATCTGAAAATAATAAAAAGGATAATACATTTTTTGAAGAAGCTTTAATTTTATATGAAAAAAAATTGAATGAAATTGATTTGAATAAAAATAAATTTAAAAATAATAAAAACTTATTTAATTTCTTTTTAATGGTATATTTGTTTTTTTCATTTTATAAATGTATTAATACTTATATTAATATTGGTGGTACAATAAATAATATTGATGATTTTGAAATATATTTTTTAAATAAATTTTTACAAGAATTATCACCACTTAAAAGAGTTGAATATTTAGATAATGTTAATGATGTTTTAAAGAAAAAGATTTTAAATAACATTAATAAATTTGGAAATCTAAAATCAATAATACTTTTAAAGTTTTACCCCAGTCAAATATTATCAATATCATCATTATCAAAAAAAGTTGATTCATCATTTAAAAAAAATATTATTAAAAAATGGAATGATAATATTAATATTGATAAAAACAGAAAAAAATTATCACTTATTTTTAATTTAATTAACGAAAAAGTCAACAAAGTTCAACAAAAAAAAATATTTAAATGGAAAGAAAATACTATTAAAGAAAAACTTAAAGAAGAACAAAAAAATATATTAATTAAAGCTTTTAATTTATTAGAAACATCGCAAAATAAAAAAGTATTATTATCATTTATGAAAAATGTAAATGATATTAAAAAAAAACAAATGCTTGATGAAATATTAAAAAAAAAGATAAATAATGAAAAAAATATACAAAACGATGCTATAATAAGATTAAAAGATAATATTAAAAAAGAAAAAGCAGCAAAAAATGAGAAAGCTCTAAAATTTTTAGCAAATATACTTGAAAAGGCTAGAAAAAATGTTTTTGATAACATTGTTAATGAACTTGAAAAGGAAAAGACTAAAAAAATATTAGAAAATTTGGAAAATATATTTAAAAAAAACAAAAAAAATGCTATTGATTTAGTTGTAAAAAAAGCAGAGGAAAATTTTTCTTCATATTCGATTAAAGAAATTAAGAATATAACTGAAAAAATAAAAAAATCGATACTATTTGACAAATTATTATCTAATGTAAAAGAATATTTACCTTCTTATTTACTAAGTCATTTAAATCAATTTTATATGTTTTTTTATAATTTAAACTCACTTTTAAAAAATGAAAAAGATATAAAAATTGAAAAAATAAATGATAAAATGATCGTTTCATTTAAAAGTTCACATCAAAGCTTTACATATTTTAATAATACGTTTTTTAGAAAAATAAATAGTCAATTAAGTGAACAATATGAAATATTTGAATCTTATATTTTGATAAAAATTTTTAATGATGTTGATTCTTTTATTACTGTCACTGTTGATTTTAATTTTTGTGAAATATTTGTGAATACATTCGAAAATGAAAATAATTTATACAATTTTTATTATTCAAATTCTGATTTTGATTTAATTTTTTTTAAAAATTATTATTTTTTAATTCATAATGATAAGATAATAATAAAAAATATTAATAATAAAATATTTTATTTTGAATATAATAAAGACCAAAAAAAAATTAAACTAATTTCTAAAAATGAAAAAGAACAAGTTGCCATTGAAAAAACTATTGATAACAATATATTTTCATTTTTTATGCAGTCATCAAATCAATTAGTTTTTAAAAAAAAAACTGGTAATCTTGTTTTTGGTCATGTAAATAATTATGATAATATTGAAAATATATATATAATGGATAATAATATCATTCACCAGTTTAAGAATAATTTATCAAATAATTCAAAAGCAATAGCACTTAATTTTGAACAAACTACAAATAAATCGTTTACAAATACTATTTTTGAAAATGGAATAGATTGGCAATTAAAAAATAATCATTTTTCAATAACAAATTTTAATAAAAAAAAATATTTTATTTTTGAAAATGTTATTATAAATGATGATGGAATAGTTTATTTTATTGATGAAAAAATTTTATGTTATGGATTATTTTTTGATTTGAAATCTTTAAAAATATATACTAATAATAGTATTAATAATAAATTTAAAAGAATGAATCCCATATTTAACAAAACAAGCATAGAAAATAATTTATGTGAAATATTGAATGATACAGTAATTTTTGAAGAAGAAAAAATAACACTTTTAACACAAAATGCATTAATTGATATTGAAAAAAAAATATTTAATTTGATTGAAAATAATTTAAAAATTGTTATGGGCTATTCATTTAAAAATATATATTTTTTATTATTAACATTATATAACAATAATAAAAATGATTTTGTTGGAAATATGATTTTAGTTATTAAAAATAATGCTTCTGGTCTTAAAATTTTATTTAGAAATTTTGAATATGATAAAAATTTGGGTATATCAACAAATTTATTTTCAGAAACAAACTATTTTATAAAATCTTCTTTTTTTACAAATTATATTGAAGAAGCCTTACCATATATATTTGAAAAAAATAAAATTGAATTTGTTAATAAAAATAATGATATTATTAATGAAGAAAATATTGGTTTTATCATTGAAAAAAGAAAAAGTAATAATTCAAAATATTATGAAGAAAAAATTAAAAGATTAAATATTAACAATGAATTTGATACATTTTTTGAAATTAATTCAAATTTTTTAACAACTGTTTTATTAAAAGAATTAGATTTTTTTAATGATTTTTATTTTATGATTGATAATATAGTTAAAGATGAAAATGGAAATTTTAAAAAAATTAAAAAAAAGAAAATTAATGAAAATTTTTTGAATTTTTTTAAAAAAACCAGTTACAATATTTCTTCATTAATATTTGAGAATTATAAACTAAATGATTTCGAATTTTTCTTTGAAATATTAGGTCAATTTGATACGAATGATTTATCATCAACGTATAAAGTATTTGAAGATTTAAAAAACCAAACTTCTACCCCCATAAAACCTAATATATTTAATGATAATAAAAATGATATTAATATGTCTATTGTTCAAATTCCAACATTAGGACAATTAGATGTTACTTTAAATAATTTATCAACATCAAATATTAATAGATCAACAAAAATATTTGAAGAATCGATACCATATATAAATAATTTTGACTTTGTATCTCAAAACTATAGTCCAGACATATTTTTTTTAAGTGTATTACAAATTAAATTTGACACATATAATAATAAAAATATAAAAGATACGGTATTAGGTGAAATTTTAAAAGAAAAACAAGTTCAGCAATTATTTTCTAAAGAATTTAAAAATTCATTTGTGACTTCTTTATTTTTTCATGCATTTTTTGAACATGATTATCATCACAAAATCCGTATCATAACAAATGTTTTTTTACAAAGTTCAAAAAACACATTTTTAAAAAAGGAAAATAATACCCACTCAAGAATAATCTTTTTATTTTTAATTTATTATCATTTTTATTATTGTATAGACCAAAAGGATTTATTTTTTATTTATAATAATAAAACTTTAGATAGTTATTTGTTTGATAATACAAAACAAATATATGAATTTATTAAGGGATACACATTTGAAACTGATAATATTTACTCTGATATAATATTTTTATTTGGATTATTAAAAACATTAAAAATTAATTTAGAGAGTACAAATTTTAAAAATGCAGCATATTCAGCAATATATTCATGTTTATGTTTTATTTTACATAAATATGGGGATAATATATTTAAAGATAAACAAATGTTTTTATCATATTATTTATTTTATTTTGGAATAAAACATATAGAATTAAAATATGATTTTTTGTTTTTTTCATTTATTCACACAGATTTGAAAATAACTAATGAAAATGAATATTTCTTATTTAACGAAATGTTATTATTTGCAGAGTTCAAGGAAAAACAAAGTTTATATGAAAATATATTAAGTGAAGAAAATTTTGAATCATTTTCAAAAATTTTAAAATATATTTTAGATAATTCTATTTCGTTTTACAATAAAGGATTTATTAATATAAAAGAATTATTTAATTTATGAAATTAAAATTAATTGTCCATCAATTGTTAATTGATATTGTTTATAACTTTCTACGAAAACATTTAAAAAATGATAAATTGTATTAACTCTATAACTTTCATCGTTAGCTATTGCCTGTAATAATCTATTAAATTCAATTACAAATGCATTTTGAATATCAAAATTAATTCCTCTTTTTATTATTCTTCCATTACCAGTTTTTGGTATTGGTTCAAAACAAATTGTATAGACAGCTTTGGAAGCTGGATTTGCAAGTTTTGATCCAAAATCAGTTGAATAAGGTAATCTCATGTGTGGTAATAAATCGGGTAATAATGTATTGTACATTAATCTTATTTTGTTTTGTTTCATATACATTTCAGTATATGGGACATCAGTATATCCATTTTCTAAATAATTCAAACTTTTTTTAATATCTAAATTATTTCGTGATTTTCTCATTGCAAAATCTAAAAATCCCCAAGCATGACTTGCATCAAAATCTAAAGCAAAATTTGCTTTTGACATTATTGTTTCTTTTAATGGATAATATAAACCTAAACTATTTGATAGTTCATTCCAAAAAAAATCACAATTTTCACTATCATGTGATGCATTTAAAGAATTGAATACTTTTCCATTATTAGGGGGGTACATCTTTCCCATATGTTTAAATGTCATTGTTTGAATACCTTTATTATATCTTGTGGATTTACGAGCATATGGAGAATGAACATGTAAATCAGAAGTAAATGTACAATAAATTGCTTTAACATTTCTTTTATCAATTCCCTTTTGATAAACAACTGTTGGAAATGATTTAATATATATTTGATCAATCTGTTCAATTTCTTGTGAATCAATAATAAAAGCACCTCCTCTTATTTCATTTAACATAGCATTTTTTACGTCGTCAGACCATCTATATTGATCAAATCCAATATAAACTTCTTTCATTTGATACTCTCTTGAAGCTTGATTATTAGGAAAGTTATTCATATGTTCGTAACCCTTTGATGTTGCATCCATTTGTAAATACTGATATTCATCCATTGCCATTGGAACAAAAAATGCATAAGTTGAAAATTGAATAACTATTGTGAGATCTTTAAATATTTCTAATGGAATCATTTTGTATTGAGATAAAGGTATTCCAAATCCTAAACATTTTAAATTTAAAGGAATTCTAAATGTTTTTTCATTTCTGATTTTTACCCAATCACCTAATAATGTTTCTGATGGTAAAAGCTTTCCATTTTTTACTATTTCCCACTCATTTATACTTGGAATTATATATTCTTCTTGAGGTCTCTTTGGATATAGCAAAAAATAATTATTTGGATTTCTTGTGATTTCACTTTTGTTGTTTGCCATATCATTATACAAATCAATATCATTTTTATTAATAAATGGATGTTTTGAATAAACTGAAAATGTATCAACAACTGCATCATTACCTAAATCGGTTCTAATTTTATTAACAAAATCCATTTTTAATGGTGAATTTTTTCCTTGAGGAATATATAATTCATTAGTTCCATATCTATTATCCCCAAATCCTTCAAAATATTTTCTTGCTTTTCTTCTTTTCGGGCCTAAATGAAAATCATGTTCCAAATTTTTAATTACATCATAATCTTTAATATTTTCAATAATAACTCCACCACTCATAACTGTTATTTCTTGAATAAGTGAATGAGCACTTCCATCCAATTGTAAATCATGATCCTTTTCATTTATAATTTTAACATATAAATATAAACTATAAGGATCTAATATATTATTTGAATTAATTTGAAAAGTTAATTTATTATATCTAAAATCATAAACACTTTGTGAATTTGTTGGTAAAATTTTAATAAAATCTTTTTCTGGCATAATTAAATTTGATGATGTTGAAACATATTCAGTTACTACTTGTGGAAGAGGAGTTAAAAAAGTATCAAGTTCTTCATAAATTTTTTTATCTAAAGTATACATTATTTTTTATTATAATTTTTTAAAATTTTATTTTATAAATATTTTTAATTAATATCAATATTTAAGTTATAATCTATTAAAGTAACAACTTCATGTAAAGCTTCTGGTATTGTATCAGTTACTTCATTATATTCCAAATCAGATTCATAATATATTTTTATTTCATTTGATCCACTTTGACCTGTTTTATTCTGAATATCAGCAATATTAAAACAAAATATTGGTTTTGCTAAAATTTCTTTTTTATAACCAAATCTAAAATCAAAAATGTAATTTGTTTTATCTGTAAATTCAAATAACGAACATTTTGTTTTTAAACCATATATTTTTTTTGATATAAATTCTGTTGTTGATGAATTTAAACTAAAATTAAATTTATTAATTGCTGATTGATTTAAATTCACTGCATTTGACAATAAAGCTAAATATGGTCCACATTCACTACTGTTTGATACTTTAGATTTAATAAATTCGTTGGGATATTTTGTATTCATATATATAGCTCCAAAGTTATTAACTTGACAGTTATATCGTGTGCTAGCTCTATAAGTTTCACATATTTTTTCTAATTTATGATTAAAATATTGAAATATATTATTAACTGATTCATATGGAATGTTTATTATTTGTTCCAAGGGGGGTTTGACAAAAAAAGCTTCTTTTTTAATTATTTCGAATTTTCTTGCATTTATTGAAAATTTTGAATCAATAAAATTTTGTTTTAAAGATTCAATAGAAAAATCACTTTGACCTGGTACCATATTACTTTTTAAACTAACATCTTTTAAGTCAATAAAACATGATTTTATTGTAAAATTTCTTGAAATTTGAATATTTCTATTTCTGTTTAATAAATTTGATAAATCTTCATAATTTTTTTGGTCTTGAAAAACAATATTATTTTGCTTAATTTTTTTAAATTCATTTTCAACTACAGTTCGAATTTTTTCAATAACTTCATCTGAACCTAGTGATCTTATTTTATATTCCATATCAATTAATTCATTTACAATAAATGTTTGAATTCCACTAATAACATCAACTTGTATTTCAGCATTTTTTTTCGAAGGAGTAACATTGTTTATCATTGTTCCCCATTTTGATATTATTTCTCTATTTATTTTTGATTTAATTTCATTAATTTTATTAACTGTTCCATTACATTCATTTAAACATTTAATTGAATATGCAATATCAGTTGAGTATAATTTTAAACTGCTAATATCTTCCTTTTTAAACAATTTATGTATTGCTAATAAAGTATTATATGACATTGATGATATTGCTAAAAATAACAAAAATTTTTCTGTTTTTCTTTCAATAAAGTTAGTATTTGTATTAATAGTGTATTTAAAGGATAATAGATTTCTTATAACTTCATTAAATAAAGTCCATTTTTCAATATTTGGTTTTTGATAATGAAATATTAATCCTATTGGATCACAACATAATTCATTATCATTTACAACTTGAAAAACTCGAAACGATATTACTTCTTTTAAAAAGTTTTTTTTATTGCTTGCAATATTTTTAAATGATAAACCTTTTATTGAATCAACTTGAATATTAGATAATACATTTTTAATATATAATATATTTTCATCTCTTATACTTACTTCCCCTTTTTGTAGTTGATATATTAAAGATATTTTATTAAAATTACTAATACAATCATTAAATAATGAATATCTTGAAAATATTAAATCTTTAATATTTTTTTGTTCTGAAATTTTAAAATTAAGATTAACTAATATTTGATAAAAGAGTCTTTGAATATCAACATTCCTTACTTCTATTCCCTGATAATATCCAATAATATTTTCTAATTCTTCTCTATTCCACGCATTAAAAATATCATTTTCGGTAAAACTCTCACTATTTATATAATATGAAATTAATGATGTTCGCATTTCATATTTTGAAAAAAACGCATTTAAAAATAGAGTTTTTGTAACACATCTTGCAATATCATTCATCATATCTTGTGTAAAAAAATCGTTTGCATCAAAAGCAACTTGTTCTAAAGCATTGATTACATTAAAACTATATCTGGTTCCAGGATCAACAAATTTTATTTCTTCTCCTCGATCAATTATTGCATCATAATTAAAAAGTTGATTGTTTTTAGTTACAATCATTGAACCAAGCATTTTTTTAATGTTTGGACCTTCAAAATCTAAAACAAATCTTTTATTATCGCTAATATCATTTGTTGATACTTTTTTAAATAAATTCAAAGATAATGAATATATTTTTTGATTTTTTATTGTCTGAGCTTTTAGAACATTTATTATAATTAAAATATATTTTTCAAATATTTTCATCAATTTTAAAACACCTTTTTCTGGATTTATATCCCAAAATTCTTCAACAGCAATATTATCTTTATTATTTGAATAATCTTTAAGTTCATTAATAAAAATTTTTAAATCTTTTTCATAAAGCCCAATTGTTTCTTTATAAGTACTTAAATATATTTCTTGTGAGACATTATCAACAATTGATGTAAATGTTTTATTTAAATAATCACCTAATCCACTAAGATTTTTATTAAAATTATCTAATAACATTTTAATTTGAGCTAATAACATTACACAATTTTTAAATTTATAAATTGCTGAAATATCTAAATCATCAACAGTAAATGATGCATATTGAGACCTACTTGTTACCGAACTTAATAATCTTGTTACATCTAAAGATTCTATTGATTCAATCTTTATTTCTTTAAACATGTCATTATAATTCACTTTACGTTTTAATCCATCATTAATATTTTTATCAACTTCTAATGCAATTACGATTTTATTATTTAAAGTTATTTCTAAATTTGAAAATATTTCAAAAAATATTGAATTTATTTTTCTCTTCAAAATAATAAAATCGTGATTTTCAACTACATGATTTCCAACTTCTCTATGAAATTTATTTACAGCATCATTAAAATCAACACGCATATATTTTTCTTGCGCTGAAAAAAAATCTCTTACAATATTAAAATCTTCTAGTTTTAAATTATTGTTTTGTATTGCTTCACTTTGAATTAATTGAATTATTTTTTCAATTTCTAAGTTTAAATAAACATCAAAATTTTCAATTTCTTGAATAAATTTTTCAACTGATTGGAATGGATTATAATTACCTGATTCAGAAGGATCATATATATTTTTTGAATCTTTTGATGAATTATTTGTTTTATATATATTATGTAAATAACAATAAAATAAAAAAAATTTAAATTTTTCTTGTAATCGATTATCTTTAATATAATTTCTTAAATAATAATCAGTAGCAATATATGCTCTTAAATAATTTACAGTAGATGTTATAGGATTATTGTTGTGTAATAATGTTATTTCTTTATCATAAAAAACATCTATTATAAAATCATATAGTTTTAATGGAATTACAAAACTTGATATTCCAACATCTATTTGTGCTGAAATTTCATCATTTGTTTTTTTAAAAAATTCTCTCATAGTTTTTAAAAATGTTTCAATTTGAATTGAAAATCTATATGTAATACTGTGTAAATTTCTAATCTGACGACTTCTAGTAATTACGTTTAATTCAATTAAAGGACAAATTTTTTCAATAATTTTATATATAAATTCATTCAAAAATCTTTTTTCTTCATTTTTAAATTGATCAATAGGCGAATTTATTAATAATTGATATTCTTCATTATTAAAAAAATCTTCAAATATTTGAATTTGATAAGAACTCAAATATTTTTTAAGTTTATTTAATTCAAATAAAACATTGTATAAAATAACATTTCTATTTAACAAATGAGGAACATTTGCTATTGTTTTTTTATTTGATTCATTTTCTATAGGCTTAACATCTTCTTTTTTATAATTTTCATTTAAAAATACCCCCCTACAACTTTTATCAATATAATAAATCCAACTTAAATTTTTTCCACAAGAAAATTCTTTTGTTTGTAATAAATTAACTCCATCATATTTATCTTCTTGCAATGATATATTTTTAGTTTTTTTAATAAAATCATTTGATATTGTATTTATCCATTCTCCATTACCAATAAAATCTCGTTTACCTCCTTGTAAATATTGAATTGTATCAATAACTAATGATGGATCATATATTTCAATCTCTCTTGGATTTACAGTATCAATACCTAAACTTGTACCTCTTAATAATGAATCTTTTTGATATTTTAAAAAATCAATATAATCATCATTATAAAATAAAGTTATTTTATCAAATGTGAATTCAGCATTAAATCTTTTCTCATACTCCATTAACTTTTCTAATTTAAAGTATATTTCAGTCAAATCAGCTGAAAAAACTAATTCGTTTAATGAATCATCACTAACATTTAATCCTAAAGCGCTTTTTAATAATTTTGCACCCATTTTATACAGCTTATTACTTTTTATCATATCAGTTATTTTTTGCTGCTTTTTTAAATCAAAATGACTTAAATCTTTTTTTATTAAATCATGAACAGTTTCTTGAACTGAAAAAGGATTAAAATTTTGAATTCTTTCAAAGGTCCCAATATTTCTTAAAAATTCAGGTTGTATTAAATTTAAAATTTGATCATAATTTTGACTTTTTAATAAATTAACAAACAAGTTTTTATCAGACAATGCAAACATATTTTTAACATATTTTGATAAAATATCAAAAACTATATTTGGTTCAAAATAAGTTTGAAGTTTTTTTAAAAATTCTGTATTATAAATTTGTCCTCTTTTGAATAAAATATCTAACGATTCTTCTTGTCCTAGATTTGTTTTTTGTACATTATAATAAAAATTTTCTAATTTATTTATGTCAAACAAATAAAATATAAACCCATTAAATGTTTTTCTTTGAAATATTTCTTCATTAGTATCTCTACAAACCATATATTGATAACCATCCGTAAATATACTTTGAAATGATTTCCAATTTACATTAAATTCTTTAAAAAATAACTCAATTGACATATCAGGTGTTGGAAATGGAAAGTTGATTGATTGAGTAATTTCTGATATTTTTTTAATAATATGTTCTTTGCTTAAATTACCCCAATCTGAAAAATCAAATAATTTAATTAAATCATCTGATTTTTGACAAATTTTAATTGCCAAACCTGCTTGATTATAAAATATTTTCATAAACAAATGTTTTAAATATGTAATCAAATTATTTTTTTGGTTAAACTCAAAAAAGAATAAACCAGACATTATTTCCGCAGCTAACTTTATTATTTCTTCTGCTTTAGTACCAGGATATTCATACATAAAGTTATATACTAACGTAAAGAATGAGCGTTTTATATTTGCATCATTTGATTCTATTACTATATTTACATCAGTAACTGGTTTTATAACAAATTTATATGGATTGAATGGTGTAAATATTTCTTCAATATTTTTACTATCTTTAAAAAATTCAAAATTTTTTGTTTCCACTAAATTATTTTGATCAACAAGCAATCCAATTATTTTCTCATGAAATTTTTCCAAATCGATTCTATATCTTTTTAAATCATATATTGATTTAACTTGATTCATGTTTTTTAATGAAACATCTGTTTTAAAAAATTTTACCAAATCAGATGTTTTTTTTTGTTCTAATAATAATGGAAATGATTCAGAATTTGAAATTAACATATCAGAATCAAGCATATCATCCATTGACGTTTTTAGTATTTGAAATGTTATGTAAGGACCATAAATATCTACAAGTTTAAATATAGCTGACCAATCAATAAGTTCAGTGTAACTATTAAAATTTCCTTTAAATATATTTAATTCTAAATCTTTTGTTTTTTGTAAATTAAAAAAATCTGATGGAGTAAAAGTTAAATTTTGAAATTTTATTGCATTTAATTGAGCATTATCAACCCAAACTAAAGGAGAAAAATGACCAATTTCTCTTTTTTTATCGGGAGGAGTAAATAATAATCGAAAAACATCTCCTAAATGATTACTTCCAATTATACTATAAAATTTAAATTTATTATCAACTTGTATATAAATTTCAGTTGGTCTTTTATAATAATTTGATATTGCAAGTATTTCAGCATATCCTCCCATTGCTTGACCTGAAACAATTGATTTTGTATACTCTTTTACAACTTTTTCATAAATTCCTTCAATTAAATTTTTCTTTTTAGTAAAAGCTTCATTTTTAGCTTTTTTAAATTCGATATAATCTTCAACTTCATTTTTTTTATAAGTTTCCCACTCATTTTCTAAAAATAAATCTATTTGAATTAGTTCATTTTTTTGTTCCTCTGGAATATCCCAATTACTATAATTTATACTAACATCTGATAGAAATCTTATTAAATAATTATAAAAATAATCAGGATCTTTTGTAATTTCAAATGCAGCAATTTTTCTTAAATCAGTTGATCTACTTGTATCATCTCCTATTAATATTGAAAAGGAATCAAATAAACAATCATTTGTTTCAAATACTCCTTTAATTTTAGTATTATATTCATTTGTGTAAGATTTTGGATGAAATGAAATAAAATCAGCATTTTTTCCTTTAAAGCTTGCTTTTTTTACTCTTTTTTGTGCTTGAGCCATTGTTTTAATTGTTTGATATTCGTCATCTAAAATACTTGTGTTAACTAAATCTTGAATTTTAGCATCAAAAACTGGAACAAAAAAAGCCGATGTATTTACTTCAATAATTAATTCTAAATCACTAAACATAAATATTGGAAATGTATCAACTTTGTTTGATTCTTGTAAATATTTTCTTCCAAAAACTAATGAATATAATGGAATTTCTATTCTTAATTCATTTGTTGGAATAAATGATAATTTTCCATTTAATATTTCTCTACATTTAAAATAATCAAATTCATTCTGAGGGGGGTTGAATGTTAAGTGGGTACCTAAAAAGTTTGGAGGAATTATTAGTTCATCAGTTCCAACTTTCAATGGATTTTCAATTTCTTTATATCTATTTTCATCTACATTATTTGAAAAAAAAACAAAATCATTTAATATATTTGCTATCTCCCCATAGTCTTTTATTTCTTCAATAGTATTATGCATGTTAGTCCATTTTATTGATTTTATTAAATTATGAACTGTTCCATCCAATTGTATCCAATTTTGATTATTTTTATTTTGAATAATAAACACAATTTTTAAATTATTTTTATCAATAAAATTAACATTGTTAAAACGAAAATGCATTGTTGAATTAGCTTCATCAACTAAATACGGTGATATATAAATACTTTTAATATCATAGGATAAATTACCGCTTGCTACGTTTTCTTCTAAAAAAGATAATGGATTATAATTTTTATTATTATCCATAAACATTTGCCCAATACCTGTTTGATCTCCTTCAGGTTTTTCATTTAATATATTTGCATTATTAGGCTCAATATCTTCAGCTTTGTTATTTATTTTTTGTTCATTTTCAATTTCATTTAAAACTTTTTTTTCTTCAACTTGCATCATTGTATCTTCAGAAACCATATTATCAACAATTTTTTTCATATCAATACCCGCCATTGGATCTTGTATTTCTGCTTTTGCATCAAATTGATCCATATTAAAATTTTGTCTATTATTTATTTCATCATTAACATCAATTACATTTTGGTTTGAGTTTTCCATTTATATATATTTTTTATTTTAATTTATAAATGGAAAAAGGTGATGATGTTGAAATGGAAATTTTATCAGATATTGAAGAAAAGATAAATTTTAGTAAAAATATTGAAGAAAATCTTAAAAAATATTTTTCAAAAGAATTTGGATTAAAAGATGAAAAAGAAAAGGAAAAATTTATTAAAGAAAAATTAAATTTTTTACCAAATGATTTTATAAATTTAACTAAATAATTAAACTATCTTATCAAAATTAACAAAATATTCATAACTATCAATTCTAATATGAACAAACGAATTATCAACTTTATTTAATATTTTATACACTTTATTCATTTTTATTTTTGTATCAGCAATTTCATCTTTTAAATCTTTATAATCTTTATTACTTAGTTTAAAAAAGGAAATTGCTGTTAAATTTGCTCGTAAATTTGTTGGTAATAATTTATATCTTTGTGCAGTCATTAATATTGAAATCATACCTTTATGAATTAAATGTCTTCTATTTAAAACAAAAGATAATAACAAATCATTTTTATTTTCTTTATTAATTTGTGCAATCAAATCATCAAAAATAATTAACACATTTATATATTCATTTGAATAATTTTTATTAATATAATTTATTCTTTCTTGTATCCATTCAAAATTTAAATTTGAAGTAACATTCCATTTTGGTAAAAAAAAACCATTAAATTCTGAGTTTGAGGGGGATAAAATAAAAACAAAATCAAATTTTTTATATAAAAAATTTGAATCAGACATTATTTTTTTTAATAATGTTGTTTTTCCACTACCAGGTTTTCCACAAATAGCATAAAAAAAATGAGAAGGTAAAAAATTATTATAAATTTCATCCTGAATTCCTTCTTTTTTTGATTTATCAATTATAAATTCAACTTTCTCCATTATTTTATAAAAAAATGATAAACATGATTAATGGAGATTCAAATATGTATAGAATTGATAAATCCAATAATTTAATAAATATAATTGAAAATGAATATTCTATAACAGATTTTTATGTAAAATTAGAAATTCCATATATTATTTTAAAAATTATTCTTGATAATGAAGAATATAATATTCATCTTAGAAAAATTTGGTATGATTTTAATATTTGGAGCTCTTATTATTGTTGTGATGATTTAATAAAATTAGAAAGAGAAGATGAAAATTCAATTAAATTTCAAATTTATTTTATTCCAACACCAGAAAAAACTTATAATAAATTACAAATATTTGTTAATGAAGAAAAAATTTTTGAAACAAATAAATTACAATATTTTTATGAAGACGAATTCTCAAAAACACCTGTTTATATTATGACTCATAAATTTTTTAAATCAAAATTTTTAAAAATTTACTTTGAAATTGATGATTCAACAACAAACATATTAGAACAAAAAGAAAATCCTTATGAAGATTTTCAAACAGGTTATTTAATAGGAACTGCACAAATAAATAGTCTAATTATTGAAGAGATTAATTTAACACAAGAAGTCTTTGAAAAGACAAATACTGGCTTTTATATATCATTTGAAGATGAAAAAAGAAATAAATTTCTGATTGAAACATTTTTAATTATTTTTGATTTGAATTTAAATAATTTTAATGATTTAAAGAATTATTATGAAAAATAATATAAAATGAATTTTTTTAATGAAATGTTAAATCATTATAAAACTAATATTATTCCAATTCCTAAATTAACTGGAAAGAGAAGATTTTATACCGAAACAAATAATAAAATAGAAAATAATCCTTTTAAAAACTCTGATAATAGTTCAAACTTAAATAATGAAATTGATACAACAGATACTTTTGGGGGGGTCAAAGAAATGTTTCAAACAAAATTAATGTCTTCACCGTATAATAATTTAAATGGAATTCAAGAAATGTTAAAGACACAAATGTATTCATATCCATATGATAATATGACTGGAATTCAAGAAATGCTTGCAACTAAAAAATCAACACCTTCTAATAAACTTAGTGAAGTTCAAGAAATGTTTTCAACAAAAAAATCAACACCATATGATAATTTAATTGGAATCCAAGATTTATTTACTAAAAAAGAATCAACTCCTTATGGTAAACTTACTGGAATTCAAGATTTATTTACTAATAAAGAATCAACTCCTTATGGTAAACTTACTGGAATTCAAGATTTATTTACTAATAAAGAATCAACTCCTTATGGTAAACTTACTGGAATCCAAGATTTATTTACTAAAAAAGAATCAACTCCTTATGGTAAACTAAGTGGAGTAAAAACAAATTTTACAACAAAACCAAGAGAATATATAAAATTAAACCCTGCTTTACCAATGGGTGAAAATGATTCAGAATCTGAAGATGAAATAAATAAAATTGTTAATAAAAATCAATTTGATTTAGAAAATTCTCTACAATTAATAAATCAATCAACAAAAAATATATATACAATTGCAGAATATTACAAAAATAAATTTTATGCATTAGTTGATTCAATTGATCAATTACTTGAAATTGTTGAAGATAATTTAAATGATGAAGATGAAAATGCTGAAAATTTAAAAGAAATTATTGAAAACATTAAAAACAATGTTGTTGATAATTATGAGAAAATTGGTGAAGGTGGATTTGCACAAGTTTATAAAATTAAAGGAGATAATAAAAAAACTTTAGCAGCTAAAAAAAATTTACACACTAATTCAACGGAAAGACAAATATTAGAAAAAATATGTTGTCATGAAAACATATTATCAGTTAAAATTTGTAAAGATGATGAAAATTGTGATATTATTATAACAGATTATTTTGAAAGAGGATCAATAACAAAACTAACAAATGATTTATTTAAAAAACAAGGAAGTGTTTCAGAAAGTTTATATATATTTGTTATATATCAAGTTCTACAGGGGTTAAAGTATTTAGAATCACAAAATATTATGCATGGAGATTTAAAAATGGATAATGTTTACATGTCTTCAGATCTTACTATTGTTATTGGAGATTTCGGAGTTGCGACTGAATTTGAATATAATACCCCTGTTTTATTCAAGGGTACAACTCCTTTCTTTAATCACCATATTTTTATGGAAAATTATAATAACGGAATATTAAATTTTGTCGAGTTTTTAGTTCCTTATCATGATTTATATACCTTTTTAGCTTCAGTTATATTTGATATTGATAAAATTGATAAACCTTTAAGAGAAAGAAATCCAAACGAAGTTGAAGAAAATTTAATAAAAAATGGAATGAGTAATTTATTTTCAAAGTTTTTAATTGAACATACTTTTGGAGGAAAATTTAATGATTATGATAATATTTTATCAGCAAATGTTTTAAAGTGTGGTGAAAAAATGATGAAGGAAAAGAAAAAAATAACAAATCAAATGATGTTTAGTTCTTACTTAAAAGATTTAAAAAACAATAAAAATGAACCTTATGATAACTTATTAAATCAAATTAATATTAATAAAATCTGTTAAATTAAATTAATAGTATTTATTCAAAATAAAATATAATTATTCAAAATAAAATATAATTATTCTAATTTTTTTCTTCTTTTTCTTCTTTTTCTTCTTCTAAATTAAATTCTCTTGCTTCTCCAGATAAATCATTAATCAGTAATCTATTTGGAATAGGATCATCAAGTAAAAGTAAATTATTTCTTCCTTGTTGACTAATATGATTTTGAGGAATTATTATAATATTTTGTGATTGAACATCTGTATCATCATGCATAAATGAAGCAGGTAAAGGCTCAACTTGGAAAATATTTTCATATTCATCAATCTCAATCCCATAATCATCTAAATGTCCTCTAAATAAATCATGTCGATTTCGATAAGTAATATATGATCTTGCAATTGAATATCTTTCTTGATTTTCAGATCCATCTAAAGTATATGCTCTTTCTTCATCATTAATATTATTATCACTAAAGAAAAAAGGAGTAATATAATGACTAAACTTATCAAACTTATATGTTTCATGAGGAATCATAATAGATTTTGTCCAATTGTTTGAGAGTAAAGTTAAACCTAAATGTTTTTTAAGCTTTTCAACTTTAGGTAGTCTATCATATTCAAGTTTTTCTAAACCACATATTCTTAATCTTTGATATAATGCTAATAATAAAATTGATTTTTCTTCAAAATTTGAGTATTTAATTATTGGATCTTCAGCAACCTTATCAAAATTAAAATGAATAAATTCAATTCCATTCTCATTTCGAAAGTATTTAATAACTTTTGAGGCATATTTTAATGAATAAAATTGTTCATTTTGATCATTTGTATTAATATTTAATAAAAATCTAGGACAAGGAACATATGTTATGCTTTTATTAAAAAAATGATCTTTAGTAATGTCACACATATAATTTTTAGCACAATTAATATTATTATAATTATGATTTTTTCTGTATTGATCATGATAATATTTAAAGCCCCAATTATTTTTAGCATAAGGAATTTTGTCTAAAAAGCATCTCCAAGTTTTAGATTCACTTACATTATTTTTTTTATAAGCTCCAAGATAAAATGAAATAAGTTTTTCTAAAGATTCAGTTTTCAAGTTAATACAATCACCAATTAACCATTTAAGCATATATGATTCTGATTCATGATTAAGTTGTGAAATAGCAAGTTGAAGCATTAAAGAATTTAAAGCAGTTGTAGCAATTGCAAGGTTTTTTTCTAAGTGAAATACTCTTCTAAAAGCTTCAGAAATTAAATAACGATGTTTTGAAAAAATATAAATTAAAATAATTCCAATAGGTATTTTTCCTAAAGCAATTGCTTGAACACTCTGATAATCTTTATGACTTTCAAGAAAAGCATGTTCAAAAGCATCATTTAAACTTCCGTTTTGATGATAATTTTCATTTTCTTGTAGTTGATGAGGATGCTTAAAGTTTTCTTTATAAAAGTGCCAATCATTTGTTATTAAACTTTCTCCGCTTATTAATCTCCACTCTAGATCTTTAGGTTTAAAATATTGGTCAAATCTAGCTTCATCAATTCTATAAAAAGGTAAATTTTCTCTTAATTGACTATATTCCTCACATGTTTCATGATAATTTTCGCAAGCTTGAATATTAAAATTAATTGTTGAAATTTCAACATCTTGATTTTCAATAAATTTAGTACATTTTATTGGATTATTAATAGTTGTTTTAAAGAAAGGAATTAAACTATCAGTTCCACTAAAGTAAGGTAAATCAAGTCCCATTGTTCTAAAGAAATTTCTAAAGGATAAAATATTTTTCATTCTTTTCCATACTTTTTCTCCATCAGGTAAAAGATTTATTAATAGGGGAGATAAAACCATATCAACAAATCTCCAAACATTATAACAATGATTCTTAAAAAATTCAGTATTAGACTCCATATCTAATCCAAAATATCTTTGAGAATAGGATGAAAAGTCAACTGGTGAAGATTCAATTTCTAAGCTTTTTTTATTGTAATCAGAAAATAATTGATCAATATAATCCATCCAAATTTTTTCATCTTTTCCGATTTTTCTTACTTCTTCAAATTTAATTTCAATAATTGAACCAGCACGACCAATCATTTCAATAAATTTATTTAAATCAGAACTATAACTTTCATTACTTTGCTTATTATTTCTTGGAAATACATTCCTAAAAAAGTTAATTGGGTGATCATCTTTTGAAATAAATGTTTTAAAAGATTCTTCATAATAAGTTGAAAAGGCAATTTCCGGAAACCAAAATTCACGCATATTTGGTTCTAAATTCATTCTTTGAACTTCACGCCATCCGTTTCCCCGTATTTCCATTTCAGATTTTTGATAATAATTAGTAGTTGTATAATGAATTCCTTCAGTATTTTCACCTTTAATATGAATGTATTTTCCTTTTAATGTAGAAATTATATAATATTTAATTGCTGAAATTGGAATATATTCAAATCTATTTGAATGGAAATTATAATAATTTTTTTCATGAATTAATGTGTGAACAGCATCTCTTCTTAAACGTATTTCATCAAATAAATTAATTTTTTTAGTGTGTCTTTTATTAAATTGATTTTGAGTTAAAAGTCTTCTATACCAAACAAGTCTTTTAATTTTTTTAAAATCATAATTAATTATATATTTTTTTTTATCTGTTTTTTTTAATGAATTCAACAAAAAATTTTTAGTGACAACTTTTTCAGCAAATTCTAAAGGTAAATTTAATCTAGCATTATAATGTAATTTTTTAGCAGTAGCTTCTTCTTTAGAATAGTGTTTTTGTCTAAATCTTCTTGCATTATTGTTAGTAAAAGTTATTAGAAATTTCATCTTGAAAATTATTAATTAAAAAATAAAATAATTCTGGATATTAAATAATTTTAAAAAAAATTAAATTTTTTATTCCATCGAGGGGGGTAAAATTTAATAATTTTAAATTATTTCTATTATTTAAAAGTTTGTTAATAAAAATTAATTATATTTTATAGATTTTTTAAAAAATATATAATTTTAAACTTAATTATTTTTTCTGGATATTATAGGTATAATCAAACAATTAATAAATATAATTAATAATTAAATTTTGAAAATTTTGAATTTGATGATGGGAGATAAAGATTATTCATTCCAGTTAATTTAGATGAAACATCATTTTTAAATAATGACATATCATCAATCATATTTCTTTTAATATTATTAATTGCATCATATATTTCTGATTTAATATAAGCTAATTTTTCTTCACAAGACATTACCCTTTTATGTAAATTAGTAAAGTCATAACTTTTTACATAATTTTCAACTAAATGATTATCATAAGTTTTTTTAAAATTTGCTAAGTTATCCTCAATTCCTAATTTATATTCACTTAATAATGGTTTAACCCCACCAATCATTTTTCTCTCAATACAAGAATCAACTATTGCAGCTAAAGCACAAGGTTCTTCAGCTAAAATATTAAATAACACATTTTTAATGTCATCTTTATTAACTGCCAAAGTATATGATTTTTTTTCAATTTCATCAATTAATTGATCAGTATAATTAGCCATAGTTTTAAGATAATCTATTTGTTTTGGTAAAGTATTTTCAAAATTTTCGGTAACACTTTTTAATGTATTTATAGCTTTAAGTTCATTTCCAGGTAAATTACTTGGTAATGTTCCTTCAAAATTTTCTAACTCATCAACTACTTCTGTATAATCATTTTGTACTTCACTAATTAATTCTTTGTTTGTTGATAAATGAGATTTCATTTCCATTAATAAATTACGCATCTCCTTTTTAGCTGATTCAGATAAATCTTGAGGAACAGTTTTATTTAGTTTTTCAAGATTAACAACATGTTGTTGTAAAGAATTAAAAATTTTATCACTTTTATCTTGAATTCTTTGTAAATTAATTTCAGAATTCTCAGTAAAATATTTTATATTATCAACCATTTAAAAAATTATATAAAAAAAAAATCTTATTTATTATTTCTTGTATAACTTATAACATTATTTAAATCTAAAGACTTATCTATATATTTTTTAATTAAATGTCGTCTTTTAATAAATTGTTGATTTAAAAAAACTTTTGGATCAATTGTCATTGATGGACTTATTCCAGGTGATATTAATGGATTTAATATATCAAGTATAGTTATTCTAGTAGAAATAGAATTACCTCGCATTGATAAATCATTAACAGCCTGTTTTCTTATATGGCTTGGAAGATTAATCATTCTTTCAATTAATGGAATTTCTGATATTTTAAATGTTGCTAAACCAGATGAAGGAATAAATTTAGCCAAATCAAATAATGATAAATTTTGATCATTTAATGTGTAATCAACTGGTAATAAGTCAGCGTATCTAGGTGTAGGTATTACATTCCAAACCATGTTTAAACTTAAAACAACACCTATTGATTTGTTATTATCTGATGATGGAGGTAAACTAATTCCATAAACATTTAATCTATGACTCATTGAAATTTTATCTTTATTTCCATCATCATTAAGCATCATCAAATTTAAATTAGTATAATCAGTCGGATAATAAATTACACTTAAACCATCTAAAACATGAGATAATAATGGATTCATTCCATTATTAATATTTTCAAAAATACTAGCATTAACATCAACAACTTTTTTTGAAATTGGATTCAATGAAAAACTTGCACCAAACAAACCAGAACTATTTAATTCTCTATTACCAACATATTTTGCTGTAACTTTACAACTCTGTAAAGTACAACTTCCAAAAGCCTCAGGTATGACCCGGGTATTAATTGGTAAATAATTATTTAAATTGGGGTCTAAATCTTGACCAGTCAAAGCCTCACTAGTATTAATATATAAATTTGATATTTTTGTATTAGGCACAGTGTCTTCCAACATAATTGGTACAACAACTTGTGCTAAAAATGCACCATGAGAATTTAATTTAATATAATGAGTAAATCTTTGCGTAAATGTAAATGTTGGAGTTGGTAAAGGGATAACTGATATTGTTCCTCTAACCTTTTCTGGAAATAATAAACACATTAAATATTCTTTTTCCAAATCCCCTCTTGATTTACTCATCTTTTCAAAAAATGAAGCCAAATAATTATAATTTATTGGCTTTCCTTCTTGAACTGTTTGTAAAAAATCCCCCAATATTTGAATAATATCTTTTTCAAAAAAAGTTAATTTTTCGAAATCTTCTTCACCAATTTTAACTTCAGGATTTAAATTTTCCTTTTTATCAGAATAATTTGAATATATAGTTTTTAAATTTTGTAACACATTATTAAAATTATCATTTTCCATTTTTAATTTATATATAAAGTTAAAAAAAAATCTTATTCTATTTTTTATAATTATTAAATATTGCTTCAACTTCCTTTGCTCCATCTCCCGAAACAGTTGAAACCATATTTTGACAATGAATAGCTGGTAAAAGACTATCATCTCTCCAATTAAAAGAATATTTCCATACATAATGATTAGGTTCTGTTTTTGGAAAACATTTTAAAGTAACACCCCATTGGTTTGGATTTGCTAAACTAACATAAAAAATACATGTTGTATTTGTAAACTCTGTATCTGATGGAACTCCAAGAATCGATTTTATTTTTAAAATATCTGATTTGTTTCGAACATTTATAAAATTACATGTTCTTTTTGGTTTTGACTTTTCATTTGTAGATTGATTATTATTATCCATTTTATATATTAATTATATTAAAATGATTATATTAATTTTCATAAATTTGATAAGAATTTTATTATTTTAAAAAATAAAATTATTAATTAAATAACTATTCAGAAAAAGGAATCATCCATCCGATGGAATTTAAAATCTTGATTTCTAAATTTTGAAACATTTGATTGGAAATATAAGGTCCTAATATTATCTTTCTAAAATAACATAAATCAATATAGCTTTGTTGATCATGAAATTTAATTGAAATAAAGAAACAAACAGATAAAACAAGTATATATTCCATAAAATCAAAACTAAAAATATTGAACTTATTTTCATAATCTAATACACCAAAATACAAATAAAATATTTTTAAAGCTGTATTATTGATATATGGAGAATATACGCCAGTACACTTATTAAAATGGTATAATATTCTTAAAAGTACCTTTTCATTCATTTTTTATTTTAATAATATTTTTAAAAAATGAATAGAGATAGAAAAAAATGTGATCATTGTGGTTGGATTAAAGATAAAAACGAATTTAGAATTGATAATAGATCAATTGGTGGTTACTCGAAAAATTGTCTTGATTGTGAAAGAAACAGAATTATTGTTATTGAAGATAATAATGAAGAACAAATGCAAATTGAGGAAATACCAAAACAAAAATGTTTACATTGTAAAATGTTTAAAAATAAAAATGAATTTGATAAATATCCTGATGGTAGAATTTATAAAACATGCATTTCTTGTTTAAACTTTAAACATAACAAAGTAAAAAGCTCAAATAAAAATATTGTTAAATTATATAATGAACTTGACATAGTTTCTAATTCAAAGTTTACAATTAAATATAAAAGTCTTGAAGGAATGGTAAGACATTATAGATATGATTTTCAAAACTTTAATGGAAATTGGAATAAATTTAAATCTAATCTTAAAAAGGATCTAATAGTTTTTTGTGAAAAATTGTTAGATATTACCCCCGTCTTAGTTCATCTTTCAATTGATAGTAATTATTTAAATTCACATAATAAAAATTTTGCTAAAAGTGATTCATCAGATAGAAAATATAAATTAAACTTTAAAAAAAATTTAAAAACAGAAGTTAATTTAATGGTTGATGAACTTTTTAATAAAATATTAGAAGACTATAATGAAGAATCAGGTTTAACTTTAAAAGAAATTAAAAAAATTGAGTTAAGTGTTATACCTCAAATTATTGGAAATGGTGGTACTTATATAAAGCTTCCTCAAAAAATTAATAGAACAAAATCAATTTTAAATATAAAAAATTATGATAATAAATGTTTTATTTGGTGCGTTTTAGCTTTTTTATTCCCATCAAATAATTTTTTAGAAAGAAAAAAACCAAGTAGTTATTTTCAATATCAAAATAAAATAAATACTGCAAATTTAACATTTCCAGTTTGCTTAAATCAAATTCAAGAATTTGAAGAATTAAATAATTTAACAATTAATGTATATGGATTGATTCATTTTAAAGATGATACATCATCAATTATTACTAAATATCCTTTTAAAAAAAGATTAATACCTGATGAAAAAAGACATATAAATTTGTTATTATATAAAAATCATTATTCATTAATTTTAAAAATAAATTCTTTCTTTAGACATATTGATTTAAAAAATGAAAAATTTGTTTGTATAAATTGCTCAAATTTTTATTCATCAGAAAATGCATTAGAACAACACAAAAATAAATGTATTGATTTGATAAAAAATAAAAAATTTAAACTCAAAAATCAAAAAAATATTCAATTTGAAAATTTCCATAAAATGAATAAAATTCAATTCATTATTTATGCTGATTTTGAAAGCTATTTTAATTCGACAAATAAAGAAAATACAGATTGCATTGAATTTAAAAATGAACATAAACCCTTAGCTTTCTCATTTAAAAGAATTTGTTCATCAAATAATAAATATACTAGTGAAATTGAAACTTATATTGGTAATGATGCTGATGATGTATTTACAAATATATTAATTAATGATGGACTTAATATAGAACAAATATTAAAAACAACAAATATTAATTGTATTTTATCTGAAGATGAAAAATATGATTTTGAAAATTCAAAATTTTGCTATTTATGTAATGAAGAGTTTTCTTCAAAAAATTATAAAGTAATAGATCATGATCATTTAAATGGAAAATATAGAGGAGCTGCACACAATAAATGTAATTTGATTTATTTAAAAAAAAGATTTGTTATTCCAATTGTATTTCACAATTTAGAAGGTTATGATATTCATTTATTTATTGAACAAATATGTAAAAAATTTAATGAAATATTTATTATCCCCAAGTCAAAAGAAAAATATTTAAGCTTAACATGTGGAATAAAAAATTCAAATATAAAATTTAAATTCATTGATTCATTACATTTTTTTACTGGCTCATTAAACGAAAATGCAAAAAAATTATCTATTTTTCAATATATTCCTGATGAAAAAAAAGATTTAAGATTTAAACAATTTTTCCCATATTCATATATAGATTCATTTGATAAAATTTTTGAAAATCAATTACCCCAAGATTTGAAATATTGGTATAATGATATTACTAAAAGTACAATTTCACAAAACGATTTAGATTATGCAAATTTCATATTTAATAAATATAATTGTAAAAATATTGGTGATTATATTAAAATATATTTAGAAACAGATGTTTTATTATTAACAGAGATTTTTGAGCAATTTAGAAATGTGTCTATTAAAACTTATAAATTAGATCCTGCTTGGTATTATTCAACTCCAGGAATGGCTTGGGATGCTGCTTTATCTTTTACTAAAATTAAATTAGAACTTTTGAAAGATGAAGAAATGGTTGATTTTTTTTTGGAAAAGGGAAGCTTGAGGGGGGGTATATCAACAGTTTGTAGAAAGAAATTTTCTATAGCAAATAATAAATATCTTGATTCTTATGATAAAAATAAAGAAAGTTCGTTTATTGGATATTTTGATGCAAACAATCTTTATGGTTATATAATGACTTCACCATTACCTATAAGTAATTTTCATTGGTTAGTAGAAGATGAAATAAATGATTTATTTTTTAAACTTTCAAATAAAATTTTAATTTTAAACGAAGAAATAGGTTATATATTAGAATGTGATTTAGAATACCCATTATCAAAACATAAGGAACATGTTGAATTACCTTTAGCTCCAGAACATTATAATAATAAATTATGTGCAACTTTGTTTGATAAAAATAATTATAAAATTCATATTAAAAATTTAATTTTTTATTTAGAAAATGGTATTATATTAAAAAAAATTTATAAAGGAATTGTTTTTAAACAACAAAATTGGTTAAAAGGTTATATTGATAATAATAATAAATTAAGAACTAGTGTTACTGATGAAATAGAAAAAAATTATTATAAATTAATGAATAATGCAGTGTTTGGAAAAACCATGGAAAATGTTTTTAATAGAAAAAATTTTAAAATTTTAAACAATAGTAATAAAAATAAAATAAATAAATTAATAAATCAAAGCGATTTTAAAAAAGAATATATTGTTTCCGAAGAAACTGTTATATTAGAATTCGAAAAAAAAGAAGTAATATTTGACAAACCAATTTATGTTGGATTTTCAATTTTAGAACTTTCAAAACTACATATGTATTTTTTACATTATTCAATTATAAAAAAACATTATAACAATAAAGCTTTATTAATGTACATGGATACTGATAGTTTAATATATGAATTAAAAACAGAGGATATGTATTTAGATATTAAAAATATGATAAATTATTTTGATACATCTGTTTATAAAAAAGATAATATAGCTTATAATAACTTAAATGCTGGTAAACTTGGATTATTAAAAGATGAATTTGCTAAAGATCCAATAGTCGAATTCTGCGCTTTAAGGAGTAAAGTTTATTCTATAATTACAAATTCTAAAAACATACAAAAATGTAAAGGAATTAACAAATCAGTAATGAAAAATTTAACACATGATAAATATTTAGATTGTTTTATTAATGGTGGTGTTGTTGAAATAAAACAAGTAAAATTTAAATCAGAAAAACATAAAATTTATACAATTGAACTCGAAAAAGAAGCTTTATGTAGATTTGATGATAAACGACAAATTGATGCTTCTATGGGTGATTTTTATACATATACAATTCCCTGGGGATTTTTAAATAATAAAATGGAAGACTATGATTTAGAACTTGATGAAAATTTGAATAAAAATGTTGACAAATTAATTTTGGAATTTAAAGATACTAAAACATTATCAGATTTAATAGTTGGTACCTTTAATTGTTTTAAAGAAGAAACAAATGATAATTTACATGTTGATAAAGTATTTGAACATTCAGATTTAAATTTTGATGAAATACAAATTGTAAAAAAATATTTATTCGGAAATGCTCAAAAAATTAATAAAAAAAAGTTTGAACAAAATTTAACTAATATATTAAATGTCATATATTTAAATAATTTAATTGAAGATGAAAAAAATAATTAAATTTTTTTGGGATAATTATGATTTTTCTTTTAAATTTTACATTTTGTTTGAAGAAAAAATTTTTGATTATTTATATAAAGTAACTATCAATAAAGAAGAAAATGAAAAAATTGAAGAAATAAATATTGAAGATATATTATTTATAACATTAAAAACAAAAATAAAAGGCAATTATATTTATACAAAAATTAAGTCTCTTTATAATAATTTTGATGTTAAAATTAATGACAATGTTTATTATGAAATTGAAGCAGGAGATAATTTTAAAACAATATATAAAAATAAAATCAATAATAATTTTTTAATAATTGATGAAGATTCTAGAGAAATAATTAAAACTAAGGATTATCCATATATTTATATTTCAGATAAAAATAAATTTTCTTTAATAAATGAATATTCAATTAAATTAAATAATTTATTATATAAAAATATATAAATTTTTTAATATTTTACTCTACCACCACCTGCTGATTTTCTTTTAGGTTTTGGTTTTGAACCTAAAACTTTAACCTTTTGTCCTTTCCTTTTTGAGGATCCTTTACTAGCTTTTTTAACTTTTCTTGTTTTAACATTTTTTCTTTTTTTATGTGTTGATTTTCTTTTTTTAGGAATAGGTACTCCACTACCCATATTATTACCCCATTTAATTGCTCTTCCAAGCGCATATTTTGTTCTTTTTTTACCTCTTTTAATTGCAATGAATCCAGATGTTGCCATTTTTTTAGTCATTTGAACTTTTTTTAAAATATTTTTATAATTTAAGAAATGATATCAAAAAAAACAAATTGCTTAGATTGTGATGGAAAATCTAAAACTTCAGTTGTACAAAGAGGAAATACAGATGGTAATCAAGCTTTTGATATTTTATATCATGCTGGTGATGCGCTTTTTAAAGCAATGGTGTCCCCAGAATTATATCAAGAAATTAGATTTCCTTCTTTGTTTCCTTTACCAACATATTGTTATAGAACAAAATCTTCATTTTATGTAAGAACCAATTCCTATGGAAACGCTTTTATTGAAATACATATGGGGCAATACTGTGATACAGAGACATATAAAGATGGTATAACAAAAAAAAATGGAACAAGTACTGTAGGTAATAGTAATATTTTTATATGTGATGATGAAACACTTACTGGATTATCAGCAGTTTCAAATGATGCAAATGTAATGAAAGCAAATGATACAGGTGTAATTAAATATGCTGGATTATTTAATTCAGTTAGAGCTGGACCTGCAAGTGTTAGCTATAGTTATGCTGGTGATGTAACAAATGTTAAAGGACATATAACTATGGGATTTGGTTATATGGCTTCAACAACTCCTGCTGGAAGTGCTACACCATGTAATAATTTAGTACCAGAACCAATTTACTCAGTCACAAGTTTTCTTGAAGATTCATTATATTCAAAAACAGAACATGTTATGACATCAATGAAAGCCATATACTCTCCTCAAGATTACTCACAATTAACTTTGAAAGCTCCTAATGATGCTGTATCAACAAATATTTGTCAAAGATTATATATTGCAATACAAGCAGCTCAACCAAATACTACAATTGGTTATTTAACTTTTACTCAAAATTGGGAAGGTATACCCTCCCCAAAGTATTCAGATATGGCTAAACTTTCATTGAGCACATTCCCTGATGGATACACTGGAAATGATGTTTTTACTTATATTGTTAGAAATAATTTAATTATAACTAAAGATGATAGTGAGTTTGGGGATTTCCCAAAACTTCCTTATTACTTTAGATAAAATAAAAAATTAATTTAAAATAAAATGGGTTGTCTTAATAGTTGTATTAAATGTAAAGAATGTAAAGAACTTATTACTAATTTAAATGAAAATAAAAGTAGTATATGTAATTTTTTTAATAGTATATTTTGTAAAGTTGAAAGTCAAGAAACTGAAAAAGATCAAAAACAGGATTTATGTGTAAATTGTAAAGCTAAAAAAAATAATAAATTAATTATTATAAATGATAGCAAACCATGAAAACAAAAACCTTGAAGAAATAGCAAAAAGAATCTCTTTATTTTGTATAAATAATAATGTTTTTCATTATAATAAAAGTTTTAAAGAATATATAGAATATATTATAGATAATAAATATAATGGAATTTTTTTCCAAATAAATGAATTAAATAACAATAATGATTTATTATTATTGGTTAAAAATATTAAAAAAGAAGACTATTCATTTGCAAAAAGAAAAAATAATAAATTAAATGCAATTTGTGAAGCTTGTAAATTATCAAACAAAGAAAATTACTTTGGACATTTTTTAATCAATGATATAAAATTAGAGTTATTTTGTATACATACAAATTTTATAGAAAATAAAATAGCAAACATAATAGTTAAAATATATAAACAATAATTACTTAACCCCAATTTTCTTCAATTGCACTAGCTAATTTACAACCAAAATTTATTTTTTCACACCAAGATTGTGGTAACCACCCCCATTCACATAGTTTATTACCACTATCACATGCAATATTCTTTACTAATCCAAATCCTTTTTTAATATTTGATCCATTTTTTACATTATTGTTAAATTTTTTTGCTCCAAAATCCTGATATCGAGGATTATAATTAACAAGTCCGTCAGAAAGATATTTACTCATATTAATTAAATTTTTTATTCAATGTTATTTTTATAGAATTATTATCTAATATATTATTTAAAATTTCTTTATTTAATTCTTCAATTTTCATATTCTTTTCATCTAATTTTTCAGTTTTAAATATAATCATTTCATTCTTCTTTAAATTAACATCTACATTAAAATTTGAATCAAAAAATACATCATTTAAAAAATTTAATTCGCTTGTTAAATTTTTAAGTGCATTTCTTCTTTTTTTTATTAATGTAAATAATTTTTTTTTAGAAAATTTAATTTTAACTTTATCATTTGAAAAATCTGTTCTTTTTAATTCCATTATTTTATATTATAAATTTTAAGGTGTATATTTAATTATACTATAATCTACATAATCATTTTCAGAAATTGATGATGGGATAATATGAGACGCTAAAAATAAATTACAAAAATCTCCTATTCTTGTTGCATTTTTATTTTCTAATAAAATAAGTCCCTTTACACCACTACTATCATTAATTCTAATTCCAAACAAATTTAAATCTGGAACATTAATTAAAGTAAAATCATAAATAATATTTTGAAAAGGAGTAACAAGTATTGTTTCACAAGGTCCAGCTATAGTGTTAGTAGGGGGGTTTGTCCATCTTCTAATTTTACAAATTCCATTCCATAAATCAATAAGACATCCAACCACTGGTGTCGAATCCATATAATTAATATTTTTATCTATTAACGAATCAAAAGGATAATTATAAAAGCTTTTCATATCCAGGCACCCTATTAAGAATTTAAATCTATTTGGAGTCACTGATGATGAATTTATTTTACTTCCATAAAAAATACCAAATTTTAACACAAAATTTGGTAATAAACTTGGAAATCCTTTAGCTAATGAATATGTAACATTATTACCTGTATCTTTAACATAATTATATGTTCTTATTCCTGTAAATAAATCAGTAGAATCTGAAAAATCATTATAATTTATTGCATATAATGTTTCTAAACTTTCAATAACGGGTGTTCTAACATATGTTTTTTGACCGTCAAATAGAGTAGTTAGCCTATTAGCATTACATGTTGGTATTGCAAATTCATCGAATATTCCATTTATCATATTATTATTAGTAGCATTTTGAAAATCTAAGTAAAATGGATCATTACCACTTGCTACATAATATGGATTCAAAAAATAATTTTTTAAAAATATTGCATTTGTTAATTTGTTTCTTAAATCATAAAATGACATTCCATCTTTTAAATCACCCAATAAAGGAATTGTACATACTACATTACAAACTGTATAATACGAAACTGATGATATTGTATTTGTAGTATTAGTATATGATATTTTTATATTTTGATTTGTTTCATCAATTAATAATGAAATAGAAGTTTGATCATTTAAATCACCAGAAGCATTTATCCTAGTATTCCAAGGATTAGTAAAAGTCCATATATCTTGATAACCATTTATTGGTCTTGTTACTTTTGTTTTAACACCAGTAACTTTATTTACATGATAAAAACTAACTTGTCCTTGTATTGTGTTATTAAAATCATTATTAACATATGCTCCATATGTTACTAACCCACTTTCATTAATTGTTATTGATATTACATTATTGTGATTATTAGCTAATGTTGATCCAAGTAAAGGTGAATTTATATATCTAGTTTGACTATTATATGATAACATTGAAGGTGAATAAGGGAAAGAATTTGATATACTATTACCAGAATTATCATTTAAACTCCTTGGTGCACCAAATCCTACCGTACTTGCAACTAAGTTGCTATATAATACTATTGATACACCTTGAGATCTTTCATTTTTTTCCCATAAAGAATTATTAATAGTATAATAATTTGTCTCAAACAAACAGGTTCCTTGATAACATGTAAATTTTTGTTGAATTGAAGCATCGAATTTAATAGGTTCATTACTAAATAAAGGAACATAAAGACAAAATGGGTTTGGAGCAACTTGTGATAAAGAGCTTTTAGAAACAGAAAATCTATAAGGACGCTCCGAAAATATTGAATTTGTAGAAATATTAGTAGTAGTTATTGTTCCATAAGGTAAAAATCCAGATGTTCCACCAGTTGAGAATGTATTGGTTGTCGCAGCAACATATGTTGGCGGTTCTATTGGAACTGGTTGAACAATAGATATTTGAGAATCTCCAGAACCATCAAAAGCTATTATCAAACTTTTCATTGTTCCCCAATTTGAAAAATCAGAAAATAGTAAAACATCATTAGCACCATCTTTTCTTATAAATAATTTATCAGTGTTTTTAAAATAACTAAAAGTATAAGTTACTCCAAATTGAATGTTAAATCCAACATTTTGGTTTTTAAATACCCCATCAACATGAACATAACCATCAAAACAAATTATACTTTTTTCTTTACTTCCATTACAAATCCCAATTCCTAAACTATTATTACCAATATTAGTAAAACTTATTCCAAAAATAAAATCATTTTCAACAAATAATTGCCTTCCAATATAAAATCTTAAATTAGCATCTGATATTGGTAAACTTGAACCAGATAATAACATTGTGTTTTTTCCATTTGGTAATAAAATATTTGTATAATCAGATCCGTATCTTAAAAAATATGGGTCACTAACAAAACTATAGTCAAAGTATTCATTTCTTCTTTTAAATACAAACAAATACATATAATCTAAATTAGCACTATTTGTTACTTTAGTCTTATAATTCCCATTTTTACCAATAAGTATATCTCCCCAAGCATCTAATCCTAATTCATAAATATCATTTGCTTCAATAGGTCCAAGAATCGCTTTCACAAAATTATTTTGAGCTGGAAGCTTATTTAAATACTCATTATAACTAGTATTAAAAGCATAAAATCGAGCATTAGTAGGAAAACTACTTAATGTTATTTCACCATTTGATATATAACCATTTAAGTTTTCAAAACTTTCTACTAAACCTATAAATGTGGTTTGAGGAGTTTGCACTCTATCTACTCTTAATCTAATTATTTGATTTTTTCCGATTCTCATATTACTAACTCTAAAATCAAAATCACTTGATTTGTATTGTGTTGTATTTAAATACTGTTCACTTTCTCTATTTCCACCGGCAGTAATCATAGATCTATAATCACTATCATATCCCCGATATTCAGAGGGGGGTAAAACTTTTGCTATTGTTGATTCAACAAGACTTTTTGCTCCAAAAGCTATATATCTAGAAATACCTGAAAATGCTGATATATTTTCAACATAAATTGGTGTCCTATTATTTACTTGCAGTATAATTTTACCTGGTATTAATTCAGATATTGTTATTGTTGATCCATCAGTAAATTTATAATTTGATCCAAAGTAATCTGATAAAGTATCACATATTGGATATGATAAGTTAATATTATTTAAATAATATTTTGCTTCATCACTAAAAAAAACAAAAGCATATCCATTTGTAAGTAATTCATTTTTACTTACGTAATTTGTTAAAACATTTTGAAATTTATTATTTGATAAAACAAAATATATCCCTAATTTTGAAATATTAAAAGATAATTTATATGGTACTTTGATTTCCTGATTATTTGTTTCTAATCTGTAAACTGAAGGTATTATATCTAATTGGTTAAATAAAGATAAATCACCAGTTAGAAATTTAAATTCACTATATGATGATCCAGGTTGTGAAGGAAATAGTGGAGCAGTTGATGATGATATAAATAAAGTTGTATTTGAACGATTTATTATTATTGAAATATATCTTGCTAATTTAGTAAATAAATTAGCTGAACATAAATTTATGAAAACATTATTGTTTGCTTTATACTTTAAAAAATTATCTTCTTCTTTAAAAGTTAATATATCACCAATATTTAAAGGAGGTACAGTAATATTTTGCTGATTACCATTAAAATATACATATCCCAACTTTGAAATACTTACTAAAAAAATTGAATCGGACAAATAATCATTTAAATTATTTGATTTAATTCCATTCATTTTATAATCATCGGTAATACCTATTAAAAAATTATTACCTACAAAATTCTCAATTTTAAAACTAAATTCATTTAATGATTTAATATTTTGATTTGAAGTATAATTTATCCATGAATTATACATAGTATTTGTTCTAATATTCCAATTGTTTTTTCCATTCTGAAACTTAACTTCAGTAAAATTTAAAGGATTTGAGGGGGGTGGAATTAATGGTAAAGCTTGAACATTAACATTTAAATTTGATTTACGAGCAATTAATAAATATTTTTCATATTTAAAATTTATATCGATTGGAATCTTCGTTGGAGACATACCATTTATTTGATAATAAAAATTATTTGCCTCATCAAAAGATAATTGAACACCAGAACTTAAGTCAATTAAATCATCATAATATAATGGATTACCATTTATATATACATATCTATCGACAATTCCTAAAAAATTTCTTAATAGTGTTAAATTATTTTTATTTTTAATTCCATGTAACTTTTTATTATCACTTATTCCAACAATAGCATTTGTTGCTTTAAATGTTAATGGTAAATTATTAGTAATACTAATATTTGAAATAAAAAAGTCATATGTATCTAAAGAAGAATATTGAATATTACTATAATCAGATAATTGATTATGTATATAATTTACTGAACCCGATGAAGCATATACTGGATCGTGTGGTGATTGAATAATACTTAATGAAGCATTTTTCATTAAATTTGCACCAACAATAAAATCACGAAAAGAAGAATTTAAATTTGATTTATTATCAATTTCAATATATGGATAATTATTTAAAGACACTCTAAATAAACGTGTTGCTGTTTCTTCAATAGTAATAGAGTCTAAATTATTAAATTTATATGAAAAACCATTATTTTTTATTAAAGAATCACTAAAACAATTCAATACAACTCCGTTTAAATAAACATTACCATCAGTTGATACTAACAAAACATTTTTATTTAACTTATCAATTATTGATGGAATTGAATTTATATTCAAACCTGAAATATTTTCAGAAATAATTTCAGGACACATGAAATCAGTAACACCAAATAATACATTATTATCATTATCTTTATTAATTTTAATTGTGAGTTTATAAGGTATTTGTAATGTCATATTACCACCTTTTATCTTAAATTTATTTTCGTTACTTGCTGGTATATCTAAATTATATTTAAAATTTTTAAATGTAATGTATGGCCAGGTTAATTTACCATCCGGATTTCCTCTATTATTACTCCAACCTTGGAAATACATCCCATACCTTTTTTGAACTTCACCAAGCCATTTATATAATATTTTACTATCCATAGTTTTTAAAACATAATTTACTCTTTTATGTAATAACTTTTTCATTTTTATTTAAAATATTTTTTAGTATTTATTTATTTAAATTCTTTCTAATTTTAAAATTCCACTAAATTTATCAATGTTAATTAAATTGTTATTTTGATCTACAAATTCAAAAGTATAACTAGTCAATCCATAAGGATTTACATATGGTTTTGTTTCAAATGAAATAGTATCATGATCCAAATTAATCAAAGATAAAATATTACTTCGAGACGCAACTCCATTGACAATTTCAATTACATTTTTTTGTAAATTACTGCTAGTTAAACGAATTTTTACAAGTTGAGGAATTAAAAAATCAAAACTCATTACATCATCAATATCAGATAATAATTGAAATTCATCACTTATTGGTTCATTATCAAGTTGAGTTTTGCAAATAATAAGGGGGTCAAACCCTTCATTCATAAGATAACTGTATTTAATATTTACTTTAACCGCATCAACTTCTTTAATAATAGTAATTGGTAAATCAATATCAGATAAATCTTGTAATACAATATTTTGATTAATTATTGATACACTTGAATCTTTAAAATAGTGATTTCCTACATTAATAGTAAAATTTACAGTTTCGGATCCATTTCCTTTTATTAAAGTTAGCCAGATTTTCAAAACTCTTGTCTTATTACCTACTTTTAAAAAACAATTTTGTAGTGAAAATTTAAAAAAAGGATTTAAAAAAAAAGAGTTAGGATTAAAAACTAATGGATTTGCTGATGTTTCTAAATAAAAATTCATTTATATTTTTTTGATTAAAAATTTATATAATGAAAAATTGTTTCAGCATAATTAAAAACACAATAAAAAACAGAAGTAAGCATTGTTTCAATTTAAATGATAATAATCTTAAAATAGCATTTGAAATAGCAAACCAGAAAAATCCAAATACTTCATTATATGAAAAATCAGTTAAAATATGTTCAAACGCAATAAAGAAATATAAAAAAAGAGTTTTATGCTGTGGAGCAAAAGAAAGCTATAGGAAACAAAAACAAAATAAATATTTAAATAAATTATATAAAATAAATATAATATTAAAAAATAATGGAAAACAAATCCTTTAATTATAAATACACTGATAACAATATTAAACAAAACAATAATATTTTTTCTGATAATGTTAGTGACAATAAAAATATTGAAAGAGAAATTAGATATGAAATGAATATGGATAGAATGAATGAAAGGAGATTTAAACAACAACAAAAACGTAATGAAAAATTTGAAGGATGGAAAAAAGAATATCTTGAAGATGGAAAATTTGAAGAAAAATGGGATTGTCAAAAATGCAAAAGATTTTGTTATTCAGATGAAGAAGAATAATATAAATTTTAAATAAATTATTTTTAAAATAAAATAAAAAATATAAAATTAGTTTTAAATAAAATTATATGAGTGGTATAATTGAATCATTAGCTTGGGGAGCAGCTTCAAAAGCATTAGGATATGTAACAGGAAAAGCAACCCAAGATTCAACTGATAAAACAAATACCAATATAATAAATGATACTGGTAATTTATATGCTAATGTTTCACAATCATGGAATGAAGCATGGGATGCTAAAGCACAAGTTGATAACTTATCACAAGTTAAAGATTCTTTATTAAAGGGAGATATAATTGGAGCAGGCACATCAATAGCTTCTATGGGGGTCAGATCTTTGTTTAATAGACAAAATTCATTAGTACAAGGTGCGAAAAAAGTTATATGGGATAAAGGATTAAAACTTGTATTTGGAACCAATACTGCTGAAAAATACTTTGGTATTGAAAAAACAAAAGAAGAAGCTTTTAAAGATGATGTAGAACAAAAGAAAAAAATTTTACTTTCACAAAGAGAAGAAGCAGCTTTAGAAAATGAAATTAAAATGTTAAAAGATGGTGGATATAACCCAACAAAAGTTTCAGAAATAATTGCAGGTCAAGATTGGTATAACACAAAAATTAAAAAAGAATTACAAGATGAAATAATAAAACAAGAAAATTTAAAAAGAGCTCAAATTAATAATCAAGCAATGCATAATATGAGTAATCAAATATATAACTCAATTGGAAAATATACAGGTTATGATCCTTCAAATATAATAAACAGTACTAATTATTTTTTTAATTCAAATAATGAAATATTAAGACAAAAAATGATTAATCAAAACATACTTTTAAAAAATCAATATAACTATGAACCTTCAATTGAAATCAATGAACTTCCTCAAACAAATGAAATTATTCAAAGCGGAAATAATTTACTTCCTAATAATATGGAATATAAAGAAAATATTCCAATAAGCAAATCAAATGAACAAAACCTAGAAAATTCAGAAACTAATATTAAAAAAAATATTAATAATAAAGGATTTTATTTTGGTATTAAAACAATAAAAAAATCTCAAAACAGGTTAAATCTTGAAAATGAAAATATACAACAAATTAATCCATATAAAATTTTTAAAAGATTGCCTGATGGAACTAAAAAAAAAATTATAAGATTAGGAAAACCAGGAACATCTTCAAGTATAATACATGAAGAAATACCAAATATTAATCCAAATTTATCTTTATATGAACCAAAAAAATATATTAAAGATCCTATTCAAAATTATTTAAAAAATGTTTATAAACCTGGTGAAACAGCAATGTTTATAAATAAAATAGCTACTCAACATCTTAATTTAAAAAGTTCAGATCCTGATGTTTATATTGAAAAGGAACATATAGAAAGAGTTTTAAACACAAACCCTCAAGAAGATTATAATTTAAAAAAAACTTTTTATAAAAATTGTGAAATTTGTAAAAGTGAATGCGATTAATTAATTAATATATTATAAATAATTATAAACCTAAATAACTCCTTCTATAAGACTTTTTATTACACCAGTTTTACCAACACTTCCACCAATATCAACTATTTGTTTTGTAAAACCTAATCCTTTTGTTAATCCTTCTTCAACAACATCCCAAGTTGTTTTTTCACCATATTTATCAATACATTCTTTTGCACCAACATTCATAGTAACAACATCATTTTCACTTATAGGTTTTCTTCCTAACCATTTAGTTCCAGATGAACAACAAGCTCCATCTCCACAACCATCTGAATATATTGGAATAAATCCTTCTTTTAAGACATCACATCTAGTATATCCACAAAACGGAGCAGTACCAAACCATTTAGTTTCAGCGTATTGATTTGCTTTAGTAAGAACCTTATCCCTTTCAAAAGCTAATTGATCATATTCACATAACATTTTTTTACCGGAATTACAACACTTTCCATCACCACAATCACTGGTAACTCCTTTAAATCTAAATCCTGGTGTCCTACTACATTGTTTTGGGTCAGGGTCACAAGATGGAGCTGTTCCCAACCAAAAATTTTTAGGTTGATCTCTATAAATACTTTGATTATATTCTTGCATAATAGTACTATTATTCATAGTATTATTTATACTATTATTCATAGTATTATTTATACTATTATTAGGAATATTATATTGAATAAGTTTTTTGGCAGGTGTCTGCGTTTCGCACGATTTTCGTGTAATGATTAAAGAATTTTCTTCAGCAGGATTCGAAGGTATTTTTCCATCAACAGAAACTGTATCTTTTGGACACATTTTACCATAACTATCCATATTTTTATACCCTGTAGGTAAATAACCCATTTTTAATATATCACAATAATTAGTTCCACAAGGGAAATTTTTAGTCATATTTATTTAAAATCTAAAAATTTACTAATAAATAATTCTAAATTAAAAATATTATCATTAATTTTAAATTTATTTATTTCGGTAATATTTGTGTAACTGTATTTACAATAGTGTTTTTTTAAACTTGAATATGTAAAAAAGCAATTAATTGGGTCTTCAAATATATCTGTTTCTTTAATATTCTTTATTTCCTTTCCTTCATCTTGCACTAGTTTTGCTTCTGCAATTACATCAGAAAACACGAATTCTTTTTCTTTTATACTTAATATTTTTCTAATAATTTTTGAACAATGATTATTCAAGATATCAAATAAAGGATTAACTCTAAAATATAGTAAATATTCCATAAAACCAGGATATGATAATATAGAATTTTTCCGTGGAGAATATGTTATTAAATAGTAAATAAATGATATATCAAACGAATTAAAATAGTTAAAAAGACTATTGTTTGAGCTTGGATTTAAAAAATATTTAAAAAAAATACTTGAAGATAATCTAATGTATTCATACTTCAAAATATAATTAATATAATTAAATGAAGGAGTAAATAATAAATCAATTTCATTTACAAATAAACCAACATTAACATCAACATTAATTAATTTTTGAAATGAATCTTTTTTTAAATATTCTTTATTTTTCATTAAATTATCAAAAACTCCTTTTTCTATTTCAAATATCAATGTATAACAATCAAAAAATAAATTACCAACATTTGATGATAATTTTTTAGATAAAAATTGAGTATTAAAATTTGTAAAATCATTAATATCAGAATAATAATAACTCATTTTTCCGCTATCACAAAATATATACGCACATGCATTAGTTAATAATTCTTCAAAATATTTATACCTTAAACGCAATAAATTTCTTTCACACATAGATACTGAATCATCGTTTTTTTTATATAATAAATCTATTCCTAAAGATAAAGATGATTGTTTATCTTTAATATCTTGCTCATTATTTATAACAAAATTGGTATATTCACTTAAAAGTAAAAAACATATATATAAAACATTTCTATCAAATTTATTTTCCAAATCAATTGGAGAAATTTTTAACAAAACTGATGCATAATCATTACTTTTAATTTTTAAAGAATTTTCCATCATCTCTAAAAATAAATTAACAAATAATGATTTTTCTCCTCTTTCAATAAATTTTATATATTTACTTTTTAAGTTTTTTAATAAGTTTGAAGAACTTTCTTTATAAAGTAAAAACATTTTAGGTAATTTAATAGAACATAAATACTCATGTGGATTTAAAACATCTTCACTATATTCTTTACAATAAATTCCATTAATTTCTAAATCAGTCAAATAACCATTAAAAACCGTTTCTAAATTTTTATTACCTAAAATTGATAAGTTAACATCATCCATAAATGGATCAAAATTAAATCTTAAAAAATTCCTAAATTCAACGTTATTTCTAACTTGATTTGATTCATTAACGTCTAAACCATTAGCTGAATATACTTGAGATAAAATAATTGATTTAAAAGCTCTTATATATTCATATTTATATAATGGTTTTGATAAAAAAACATTCATAAAATATGACACAAACTTTTTGTTTATATCAGAAGCTTTAAGAGAATCAACATTACTTTTAAATATTTCGTTTATTAATTTATAAAAAAAATCTAAGAACTCTTCATCATCTACTCTTATATATTTTAATAAATTATTATCATATTTAGTTTCTAAATTAAATTTTTTTGATGCCAGAACTATTTCAAATGTATTATTATAATGCATTCTAAAATTTAGCAAATGTTTTAAAATTATATTATAAACATTTTGAAAATTTCTATCTATTTCTTTATAAACTGTATCAAGTCCAGCATCCCAAACATTTAAATTCAAAAATGATCTTATAAAAGTATCATTATTTACTGGAATTGGGATTATATAAGAAACATTTTTTAAACTAAAAAAATGCAACAGATTTAATTGGCATCGCAATATTTTTTTTGCTAACTTAATTTTATATAAATCAGTTGTAAATTCTCTTAACTTTAACCCCCATATTACTGAAAAAAGTTTAGTTAATATATCACCACCCTCAAATAAATTTTTAAAAATACCTTCTAGTTCATTTAAAGTTGGTTCAAATCCAGTGGAAACACTTTCATAAAATATATAATAAATTGCTGAAACATATTTATATTTATATTCCATTAAACTTATTGGATTTGATTTTGAAAAGTCTTTTGATAATTCACTTTCAAAATTTTTAAAAATCACATACTCAATAGGTAAAATTTGCCATAAATCAGTTAACCCCATATTATTTTTTCGATCAGAAATTGCATCTTTTTTAATTTTAACTTCCAAATCTTTAATATTTTTTTCAAAAAATGTTCTATTAATATTATAAGGACTTATAAAATCAGTAAAGTATTCATCTTCACTATTAAACCTTGAATACTTAAAAACATCTTTAGCCATTTTTAAAATTATATCTACATCTGGTATCATTCTAAAATGTAAAAAACCTCTTTTATAAATAATTTCTTCTAAATTATTATCTTGATTCATTAAAAAAATTTTATCATCTTTAAACAAATCTGCAAGAACAATTTCTTTTTTATTGACTTCAATATCGCTACACATACTTTCCAAAACACATAAAATATAAGGAGAAGAAAATGTTTTGTAAATTAACATTATATCGCTTGTTGCATCATTGAAATATCTTTTTAAATTAGAAGATAGTCCTTCTAATATTTTTTTATACACTATTATATTTTTTAAATTTTGTATTAACAATCTGCAAAAACATGAAACAATAAATAACATTACAGAATTTTCAGTTATTAAATTCAAATCAGTGTCTTTATTTAATAATTCTTTTAATTTAAAAACTTCATCAAATGCTTTAATATTTTCTTGTTCTCTAACATTATCATTTAAAAACAAAAATTCTTTAATAAATTTAACACTAATGACATTCATTATATATGCATTTAAAATATAAAAATCTAAAAGGTTTAATTGTTCATTTACGTTAACATTAGAATCTTTATTACATTTAGATGATATTGCTAACGCCAATTTAACAAATTCATCACAATTAAAATGAATTAAATTAAATTTCTTTTTATCAAACCCATTTTCAAAAAAAGCAACAAATAACATATATTGATAAACTCCAACAGCATTAGATTTAATATATAAATAATCTTTCAAAACCAAATAACATGCATTTAAACAATAATACTTTATAAAATAATATAACATTTTATTTAAATACTTTTTGTGAAACAATCCTGAAGAAGTATAAACAAGACTTTTTTCATCAATATTATCATAAGTTGCACTTATAAATGTACATATATTTAATAAACTTTCAAATAAATGATCTGAAAACACAAACGAATTTAAAATAATATAAACTAAATTTTGAATATCATCATCAGTATTTTTTAATGAAACAGAACCTTCTTTATAATAAAATGAACCAAATAAATTTGCAAAAAAACGAAATTTTTCATAATAAAATATTGAATTCTTAATTTTAACTGTTTTAGTCTTATAATAAACATTATATATATAATCAAAATCGACACTGTTTTTTAATTTTACAAACTCATCAAACTTATTCATTCCAATTCCAGTTACATTTTCTAACCGCCCATAATTTCCATCATTAACAGCTCCAGCAGGAACTTTATATTCAAAGTAATATGCTTTAACAAAATCTTCAATCATTGCAGTTGTTATAACTTTACTCAATTTTTTATCAACTACTTTATAACTACTTGAATCTTCAATTACCATTTGATATTTATTTTCATATTCTTTATTTACTTCTCCTCTTAACCTATTCAATTCAAATAAAGTTATATATTCTTTATTAAGCTCATCTCCAGTATAAATTGGGAAGTTATGGTTTGCTAATTTATCAATATTATTATAATCAAACTCAACCGGAAAGTCCCAAACTACTAAATGTTTTAACGTACGAAATATTGATTTACCACTATGAACCATAACTATTTCAACAAACTGCAATGCAAAATCTTTACTTTTATTAATTGCTATTGTATGTTTAACTATATCATCAAGCTTTACTTTAATTGCTTCATCTTTATATGATCCTTTAAACAATGAAAATCTACTTGTCCATATTGGGACATGCGTTTGTGGGTCTAATACATGTAAAAAATTAATCTCAATATCATTATTTGGTGACTTATTTAATAAAAAATGTCTATTCAACACATCTAATAATGCAATTGGAGAATAAACATTTCCTTTACCCATACTATCTGTATCATATAGTATCTTTTCCAACATAGCATTAGTATCATCCAAAGAAATTATCTTTTGCAAAAACTCTTCTTTTCTTTGAAATGATATTTTAGCATTACCTATAAATAACTTTTCTTCTATCTTTTTTTTAAAACCTATATCCATTCGAAAGTCAATTTTAGGTACTTTAATTTTTTCTTTTATTTCCTCATCATCTGCGTCTATCAAACTTTGTACTCTTTGATTTAAAAATATCTTCCTTTCTTTTAACATTACTCCTTTATTTTGTAAAAATGCTTTTCTTGGTTTT
>Ga0194129_10000631_pt1 | contig 65724 bp, 77 predicted proteins | sample TA2KigCa35mmetaG_FD_150862 | JGI IMG/M metagenome (GOLD analysis project Ga0194129, IMG submission 150862) | Freshwater microbial communities from Lake Tanganyika, Tanzania - TA2015038 Kigoma Deep Cast 35m | ecosystem: Environmental > Aquatic > Freshwater > Lake | place: Tanzania: Lake... | reverse complement strand
GGCGTCCGAGAAGGAGCCCTGACCGAAGGGATACACCAGGAACACAGCCGAAGCGGCGGCCACAGGAGCGCTGTAAGCAACGCAGATCCAGGGACGCATGCCGAGGCGGTAGGAGAGTTCCCACTCCCGTCCCATGTAAGCGTAGATGCCGATGAGAAAGTGGAAAACGACAAGCTGGAAAGGTCCGCCATTGTAAAGCCACTCGTCGAGGGACGCGGCCTCCCAGATCGGGTAGAAGTGCAGGCCGATAGCGTTGCTGCTCGGGATCACCGCCCCCGAGATGATGTTGTTTCCGTAGAGTAGCGAGCCAGCCACGGGCTCACGGATCCCGTCGATGTCAACGGGTGGAGCTGCGACGAATGCGACGATGAAGCAAATAGTTGCGGCGAGCAGCGTCGGAATCATCAGGGTGCCGAACCAGCCGACGTACAGACGGTTGTCCGTGGAGGTCACCCACTCGCAGAAGTTATCCCAGGCAGAAGTAGTTGAGCGCCGGGACAGTACAGATGAAGCCATTGAGAATCGATATGGAAGCGCCCGGCAGGGACCGCGCGGTTCGTATTCCCGGCCTCCCTTAGGGCCGGCATGAGGGGCGTCTTTAGCCTGCTTAGCCCCGGTAAGGAGTTTCGTCCCGTTTCAGCAGGGGGCCGCAGACGGCCAAAAGGAAAGGCCACCGGCGGCGCCAGTGACCTTATCTTACGCAATGTAACGTTGCGTGAATCAAACATTAGGACGGTGCTTCAACCGTCACGCCCCTCCTGGCGGTGAATCCACGCCTTGAGCTCGTGCAGGTAGCGCCTGAGCTCGTCCGCCTTCTCGAGGTGCCACGGGTCGCGGCCCTCAAAGTACAGCCTGTTGTGCTCGTCGATCGCCTTCAGTATCTGGTGGATCGGCGCGTTCCAGGCCTCCCGCTTGGGAGTATTCCACTCGCGCGGCACGGGGCTAGACCTCCGGCTCCTGGAACTTTGGGTTGCGCCGCCCGCCGGCGTGCTGTATCCTTCTAAGTAAGATGCCCAGGTCGTGGTAGACGTCGAAGATCTCGACCATCTTACCAGCCCGGGCTATGTCGACCTGCCCGTCCGCCCTGTGGACGAAGAAGCAGTCGTTCGTCAGCTGTCGCGGGTGGACCTCATCCGGCCACACCTGCTCCTTCAGTATCCTGCACTTGCTCATTGACGTCTCCGAGTGGGACCACGTCGTGGTGCGCCAGGAAGTCCTGGAGCTGGGCAACCGACAGGCGGATCAGGGTCTCGTTGTTGGTGCCCTTGGCCGCGGCGTAGGCGTCGATCAGGTTCGCGAGGTTTTGCTTGGTGTCCATTTTAACAGAGTTGGTATTGGCCGGGCCGGACCTATCTTAGACGGGCCCACCCGGCCGTGCACTCAGGGTCAGACGACCGTCAGCGTCGCGGAGGCCGTGTTGGCCGTCGGCGCGATGGCGGAGGTGGAGGTGATCACGCAGCGGTAGATGTCACCGTTGAGGCCGGTGACGTCGTCGATCGCCAAAGAGCTCGTGGTGGCGCCGCTGTAGTTGCCGCCGCCGCCCGTGCCGCCGTTGAGGACCGGGGCGAAGCCGGAGCCCGTGTCCACCTCCCACTGGAAGGTGACGGTGGCCAGGGTCTCGTTGGTTGTGCCCGCCGCCGTGAAGGTGTGGGGGCTGCCGGTGGCGACGGTCGCGTTCACGGGACTCGTGGTCACGGTGATCGCCGCGGCGGCAACGTTCAGGTTCACGAGGTTCGTGAACGCGGGCGACGCGGTGCCACTGCTCGACACGCGGCAGCGGTACTGGTAGCCGTTCTCCGCGGTGCTCGTAGTCGTCACGGTCAGCACGGAGGTGGTGACGTTGGAGTACGGCGCGACGTTCGTCAGGTTGGTGATCGGGTTGACGCCGTCGTCAACCTGCCATTGGTAGCTGATCGTGCCGCTGTCGTTGGTGATGGCGGTCGTGTTGAACACGGCCGGGACGTCGCCCTCGACGATCGACACGTTCACAGGCTGCGTCACGATCGTGATCGCGGGGCCGACGAGGCCGTCGAAGATGCGCACGCTTCCGGCGAAGCTGTAGCTGATGGCATCCGCCGTGGAGCAGCGCAGCTGCAGCATGTCGGCGCCGCCGGGGCCCGTGCCCGCGCTGTAGTTGGCGTTGAAGGTCGGGTTTGTGCCGCCCCAGCCGTCGGCGATGACGCCGGAGCCGCTGGAGATGTAGGCCGACGCGCCGTCGTGCAGGATCGTGAACGTCGCCATGTAGACGTCGTTGTTGGCCGAGTCCACCAGCAGGCACTCGACGATGGCGCCCTGGCCGGTGGCGGCGTTGAACTCGAACACCACCTCGTTGGTGAGGGGCCCGGGGCCGTGGCTGCTCGGGGCGACCGGCCTGATCAGCGACGTGCCGAGGTCGATCTGGGATGTGACGTTGATGGCGTTGGCCGCCACGGTGCCGGAGAAGTCGCCGGAGGCGGCGTTCACCTGTGACCAGCGGCTGCCCGTGGTGCCGAGGGTGAACGAGCCGGAGGGAACCAGGTTGCTCTGGAGCACACCGTTGATCACGACGGAGTCGGCGTTCGTATCGCCGAGGGTTGTGGTGCCGTAGGTGCTCAGCTGGTTCGTGTGGACGTTCGCCAGGATGCGCGTCGCGCTGCCCAGGCTTATCGTGTTCGTCGTGTTCGGGATCAGGTTGCCGGTGATCTCGCCGTTGAAGGTGATCAGGTCGCCCGCGTTATTGCCGAGGGTCGCGTTGCCGGCGAGCTCGAGCGTCTGGAGGTACAGCGTGTTCCAGTAGTTCGTCAGCGAGCCCAGGTTGCGCGAGAGCGAGGCGTCGGGGACGATGTTGGAGTCGACCACGCCGTTGATCCCGACGGTGTCGCTCAGCGCGTTGCCGAGCTCGACGCTGCCGTAGACGTAGAGGTCGTCGACGTGGGCCTGCGCGTAGTGGAGCAGGTTGGAGCCGAGGTCCAGGGTGCCCGTGGTCTTGGGCAGCACGTCGGTCGCGATCGAGCCGTTGACCTGGATGTCGTCGCCGGAGCTGTTGCCGAGGTAGACGTTGCCGTTGGCCTCGAGCAGGGCGCCGACGCTCACGTTCGGCACGCTGAGGGTCTGGCTGCCGTTGTTGAAGTTGAAGTTGCTGTTGGCGGTCAGCGTGGCGCCGTCGCTGAACTGCACGTCGCCGGCGTTGCCGGCCGCGCCGGCACCGTTGCTGACCCAGGAGAGGACGCCGCCGGTCGTGGAGGCGAGAACGTGGCCGCTGGCGGCGGGGTACGTCGAGGGGAGCGTGTAGCCCGTGGTCGAGGAGAGGTTGGCCGGGGCGGTGAAGCCCACGTAATCGGAGCCGTTGACGCTCTGCTCGTAGAAGCGGACCGAGCCCTGGTTGGTGAAGTAAGCCTGGCCGAGGCTCATCGCCTGGGTGCCGCTGTCGTAGGCGATGCCGGCGGTGTAGCCGAGCTGACCGGAGTTGCTGGACCAGACGAGGTTGTTCGCCGAGGGCAGCGCGGCCGGGAGGGTAAGCGCAAAGTTGGCGGCGATCACGCTGGGGGCGCCCAGGCTCACGTAGTTGGAGTCGTTGGCGTCGCCGAACTGCAGCGTGTTGCTGTTGCGGATGTGGACCGTGCCGTCGATGTCGAGCTCGGTGTTCGGCGAGATCGTCCGCACGCCGACGCGGTTCGAGGTGGCGTCGACGAAGAAGGTATTGGTGTCTACGACGAAGTTGCCGCCCGCGGTCAGCGTCCCGTTGACCGTGAACGCGCCGGACTTGGTCTGGGTCGCGGCGGTGGTGTTGACCAGGTTCTGGGTCAGGTTCGCGAACGTGATCTTTCGCGTGTTCGTGTCGGCGTCGTTGATGATGAGTACGTCATCATCCGTGGGCGCCGTGATTGCGGTTAATTGAGAGATGCGTACAGTCGCCATCAGCGTGCGGATGCCTCTATTTGTGGGGGTTTTACCCGGCGGGCGGGCCCTGTTTCCAATGCTTTAGCGCCGACGGGGCGGGCCCGGCGACGCGAGTTCTTACCCGTGCTCGGCGACGATCGCCCGCAGGTACTTGAGCAGCTCGTCGGCCCTGGCGATCTCCCGCTCGTCCTCGAGCAGGCCCTCGACGTGCGCGAGCAGCAGCTCGAGGTCCTGGTCGGGCAGGTTCCCTAGCGCCTGGAGCACCTCCTCGCCGATCATGGCGCGGGCCTCGTCGATCTCGTAGATGAACTCCTTCGGGCGCCACTCGTCGGGTGTGTGGTCGTAGGAGGAGTGGATCTCCTGCCAAGACTCCTCGCACATGAGCACCTGCTGGTGCGTCAGGCCGAGCTCCTCGCCGATCTCGTCGTAGGTCGAGCCGTCGACGAGCATCTGCCGCACCTCCGCCCGGATCGGCATGATCCAGCGCGGGACGCGGACCATGCGGCTGTGGTCGCGGAGCGCGTGCTGGATGTAGCCGCGCGCGGTGTTCCACGCGAACGTGCTGAACTTCCAGCCCAGCGACGGGTCGAACCGGGTCGCGGCCACGCACAGGGCGAAGTAGGCCACGGACTCGAGATCCTGCCGCGAGAAGCAGCCGGTGTAGCCGCCGGTCATCGCCTTCGCGCTGTGGGCCAGGCGGCCCGCGATCCAGCGGTGCTCCTCGACCAGCCTCTGCTGCTCGGCGGTCAGCGGCGGGTACTTCTTGCGCCGGTCCTTCCGACGGTCTGGCAGGGAGTCGCCAGGCTGCAGGCCCATGCGCCTGTTCAGCGGCTTCCAGCCCCTACCCCTCACAGGCTTTGCACTCATTCTCGCCGCCGGAGCCGTTGTCAGCATGAAATCTCTGCATGTAGTCGGTGTAGCCGCCCACGTGCTCGCCGTCGACCCACACCTGGGGGACGGTCTTGTAAGGGAACTCCTCGACCACGGACCTGTCGATCTCGTGGTAGGTGACGCCGTCTCTCTTGAGTTGCGCCTTGAGCTTCTTGCAGTAGGGACAGTCGTCACGGGTGATTATCTTCGCCCGGGGCGCGGACGAATCTTTCTTGGCCACGAGCGACGTGCTCCGGAGGTAGTACAGCGACTTGACACCGTTCTTCCACGCGGCCAGGTGCAGCCTGACCAGCTCCTCGGCCGGGATCTCCGGGTCGACGAACAGGTTGAGCGACTGGGCCTGGCACACGTACGGCGTCCGGTCCGCGGCCTGCTTCACGATCTCGAACTGGTCGATCTCGCGGGCGGTGCGGAACACCTCCTTCTCCTCGGCGGTCAGGCAGTCGAGCTTCTGGACGGAGCCCTTCTCCTCGAGGATGTGATCCCAGACGGTCTCCTTGATGCCCTTCCTGCAGAAGATCTCCTCGAGCATCGGGTTCTTGCGGACGAACGTGCCCTTGGCCTGCTTGGCCACGAAGTAGTTCGCGTCGATCGGCTCGATGCCCTGTGAAAACGCGCCGCTGATCACGGAGTTCGTGCGCGTCGGGGCCACCGCGAGCAGGTGGGTGTGGCGCATGCCGGACCCGGCGCACCACTCGGGCTCGCCGAAGTCCCTGGCCAGCTGCTGGCTGGCTTTGACCGCCTCCTCCTTGATGAAGCGGTGGACCTCGACGTTGAGCTCACGGGCGCCGTCGGAGGCGAAGGGCAGACCACGCCGCTGGTAGAGCAAGTGCAAGCCCATCGTGCCCAGGCCAAGTGCCCTGGACTTCTTGGCGAACCGGACGGACCGGCCCATGCTCCTGATGCGGCCCGCCTTGTGGATGAAGTCCCCGACGACCGCGTCGAGGAAGTAGATCGAAAGTTGCGGCACGCTGAGAGAGGACGTACCACGCCATTCCCGCCATTCGTCGTACTTCGCCAGGTTGAGTGAGGACAGGACGCACACGAAGGTGTGGTCGTCGTCGGTGTGCAGCGTGATCTCGCTGCAGAGGTTGGACGTCGAAACCTCGAGCCCCCGCTGCTTGTAGCAGTCGGGGTTCTGCCGGTTGACGTTGTCGATGTAGACGATGTACGGCGAACCGCTGATCAGGCGGGTCTTCAGGACCTCGCTGAAGAGCTCCTGCTTCCCCTCGTCGCCGGCGAGCATGGACTCGATCCACTCGTCGGTGACCGTCAGGCCGATGTTCGAGTCGATGAAGCGCCGCGGGTCGCCCTTCGAGTGGTCCTTGGCCTGCAACAGCTCGGGGACGTCGGGGTGGTCTATCGGGAGGTAGATCGCGAATGAGCCACGCCGAACGCCACCCTGAGAGACAACACGCGACGCAAGATCGTACTGCTGTGCCCAGGGGACAACGCCCGTCGACTTCCCTCCGGAGCTGATGGGGCTGCCACTAGGGCGAACGTCGCCAAGATAGACGCCCACACCGCCCCCATTCTTCGAGAGCTGGGCCACCTCCTTGAGGTGCGAGTAGATGGAGTTGACACTATCCCCGAGGTGGACCGAATAGCAGGAAATGGGCAGGCCGCGGTTCGTGCCGAAGTTCGACGCCACAGGCGTCGCGGGGCCGAGCCAGCCTCGCCAGAAGATCTCGAAGAAGTCGGCCTCAAGGTCGGGGCGGTCGAGGATCTTGGCGGCGTAGGACGCGAGCCTGCGGTGCATGCCGCGCGGCGTTTCGCCCTGGTAGAGGTAGCCTCGCGAGAGGGTCTCGAGGCCCTCCTCGTTCAGCCATTCGGGAACCTGCGCCTCGATCACGCCAGCTCCAGATCCAGTGTCTTCCAATTGACTCGCTCGAACGCTTGTGATGGTTTTGCTACGTACATGCTGCCCTCCTTCTGGAGGGCGAAGAAATCGTTGGACACCTGCCCCTTCAGAACCGGCTCGAACCAGCGGCGGATGCTGTCCGCCTTAGCTCGGTCGTATTCGAAGGAGTGGTCAACGCCCAGCAGGCGAAGGCGGTCATTAGCCCTGTGGCGAAGATAATGCCAAAGGTCTTCCCGATGGATACATTTGAGCTGGTACCCGTTGAAGATCTTCTTGAGGAAGGCGTCCTCGTTAGCGAGGACCGCCTCAAATCCTGCCACGACGGCGGCCTTCTGCTCCGCGGTGACCCGGCCCTCGCGGTCGAGCTCGCGGAAGAGGGAGCACCCGCCGTCGGAGTGCTGCTGCTCGTCGAGGGCCGACCACGAGATGATCTGCGCGACACCCTTGAACCTCCCGTCGAGATTGAACGATAGAAGCGCCGCGAACGACGAGAACAGGCTGACGCCCTCGCCGGCGCCGCTGAACACGCCCAGCGAGACGATGGGGTCGGCCTGGTTGACGAAGTAGTCGATCTTCGCCCTCGCGGCGGGGTCGCCGAGGAAGGCCTCGAACTCGTCGAGCCCGAGGGTGTCGGACAGGTGCGAGTAGGCGGCGGCGTGGACGGCCTCGCTAGAGCTGAAGGCCCGCGCCATCGCGTGGACCTCGTGCTTCGGGAACAGCCTCGTGATGACGTCGCCCCAGTAGCAGGCGACGTGCAGCTCGAGCTGCGTGAAGCCGCGGAGGATGCCGCCGATGACGGCCTTCTCCTCGGGCGTGGCCTCCTGCCAGTCGTAGACGTCGTGCGCCATGGAGACCTCCTCGGGCCTCCACACGGACGCTATGGCCTTCTGGAAGCGCTCGTAGTACTCGGGGTACTCGAACGAGCCGTTCAACTTGTACGGGTCGCGGTGGTCCGTGATAGACATCGGGAGAATAGTTCTTCATCCCACCAGGAGGGCTTGGCCTCCGGGCGGCGTTTCCACTCTGCGTAGTGCTTGTGCCCATTTACGTAACGACGGTACGCAGTCACGTCGTCGATGGCGCGGTCGAACTTTAACTCCTCCGGCATCGCCCGCGCGAAGGTCTGCACCTCGCGCCACGCCGAGAGGGCGAGGCCCGTGTTCGTCTCGAATAGTCGCCTCGCGTCGGTCAGGCCGACGAAGCACGCGTGGAGCTTCCCGTAGCGTCGGAGGTACTCGCCGCAGAGGGCGAGGCCGTGAGTTATCATCCACGCCGCGTTCTCGGGCCGCTCGCGCCCCCACACCGTGCTCGGGTGGTTGCGGAAGCCCTTGTGGCCGTACGGCAGGCCGTCCTTCCGGCGGAGCTGCCCCCAGTCGAGATAGAGAGGCCCCATGTTGACGGCCAGCATCTGGCACGTCTCCAGGGGCATCTTGACCACAAGCTTGGAGGGCAGGCACTCTGCCGCCCTGACCGGGTCGCGATCGACTACGAAGAGGTTCATCGCTTGTTGTTTTGCGAGTCTTTGGTATGTTGCGCCAGCGGCCGGCCGGCGAGTCTAGTACGACGGTTCGTTGGTGTTTCCGAGGTTGATCCGCCGGATCTTGTCGGTGGGCAGCCAGACGTGGTCGCTGTCGGGCCCGAGCTCGCATCTGACGAACCAGTGCGTGGGCGAGGTGTACGAGTCGACGACCGTGCACGACACCCACTCCTCCGAGCCGCCCACGTCCCGCAGGCACTCGTAGTTCATCGGCCTTGGCCGCGGTAGCGCTTCTTCCTCCCGTTGCGGGACGTCGCGCTAAGCTTGGTGTTGTGCGAGCTGCCCAGGCAGGTTTTCTTGGGTTTGCTCTCGATCAGCCTCGCCCCCGTCGGGGACTTCGACTTTACCGCCATGCTTCTCCAGTGTGTTCAAGTGGTCTGTCAGGAGCGCGACGAACGCCTCGTTGAAGCGCGCCCTGAGTTCGTCGGTGGAATTGTAGTGGGCGAGCCACGCGGCGCACTCGGTGCCGTCGGGCGCGGAGAGCGTCCACTCGCCGTCCGGCGAGTCGGTGTCGACCGCGAGGTCGCCCATCGCGTCGGCCGGGGGCCACCAGATGCCGTAGAGCTCGTCCACGCCGGTCACCACACGCCGGGGATGATCTGGCCTGTCAGCAGGTAGGCGCCCATCGCGGCCACGATGCTGATCATGGCCAGGCGGCCGTTGAGTTTCTCGCTGTTCTCGTTGAAGCCCATCAGTAGATACCGAAGAAGAGTTTGCCGGTGATCGCGTAGGAGATCGCCCCGGCGACGATGCCCATCATGGCCCAGCGCCCGTTGGTGCGCTCCTTGACCTCGTTGGGGGTCAGCATGCCGTAGTTCTCGTAGTACATCGTGGGCTCCTTCGCCCACATGTTCTGCTGCCCGCGGTCGTTGGTCGTTACTGTCATCTGGTGTGAGACGTGGGTACTTCGATTGTGCGTTACAAAACTTAACGCGAATTCAAAGGGAGCCCGGAGGCTCCCTAATCGCGGCGCTAGGCCTCAGGCTTCCGCCTTGGACTCGCTGATCTCGGCCCTGCGGGCCTTGGCCAGCTTGCCGAGCTCCAGGAGAGCCTTGCGGGCCCTGGTGCCGGCCGCCTTGTTACCCTTGTCGGTGAACTTCCCGTCCTCCGCCCGCCACTGCTCGAAAGCCTCGACGATCTGCTCGGTGGTGGTCATCAGAACTTGAAGCCGAGGCCGGTGGTGAATACTGGGCTGTAGGCGGTGCCCTGGACGCCCGCGTTGGTGGTGGGGAACTTCAGGTCCGCGAAACCCACGAGGGAGTTGGTGATGCGGCCCTCGGCGCCGAGGACGAACACCGCCTGGCCGCGGTCGCCGATGGCCGATTGCTCGTTGGCCTGCGAGCCGTTCACGAAGGGCACCTGGTAGCCGACGCCGCCGTAGATGTTGGCGGAGCTCACGCCGCCCTTCTTGGCGATGCTGCGGTCGTAGGAGACGAGCGCGCCGCCGGCGGTGCCGATGTTGCCGTTGGGGCCGGCCGCGGCGTTCAGGTAGGGGCGGATCGAGACGTCGCCGCCGAGCTTGCTGGCCACCTTGTAGCGGGCCTGCAGGGTGCCGCCGGAGATGGTGCGGCCGGCGCCGTAGCCGCCGCCGTCCACGCCCTGCTTGTTCAGGGCGACGCCGAGGCCGAGGTAGTTGCCCACGCCGTTGTTCTTGGCGTCGATGCCGGCCTGGATGGCGTTCACCTTAGCCGCGGTGCCGTCCCACTTGGCGGCCTGTGCCTTCAGGGCCGCGGCGAGCTGGGCGTCCTTGGCGTCCTGGAACTCGGAGATGCGGTCGACGCAGGCGTTCACCAGGGCGGCGAGCTGCGCGCGGGTCGCGGGCTGGCCGGGTTGGAAGGTGCCGTTGGGGAAGCCGGCGACGCAGCCGTAGCGGCTCACCAGGTTGCTCACGGCCTGGTAGGACCACTCGGTGGGCTGGACGTCGCTCAGCTGGCCGACGCTGGTCACCTGGGCCATCGCGGGCGCGGTCAGGGTCGCGGCGGCCAGGGCGGCGGTTGCGATTGCTTTCATGAAGTTCTGTGTTTTGACTGGTCGAGATCCGCTTGGATCTTCACTATTCTGTAGCGATTCTGGCCGCGTAGACTCGTCGGCGTGCCGGTTCACGTGTCGGCGCGGCGCATCGTGTACCTGTTCTGGCCGATCTGCCTTCCGTCCTCGCGGAAGTGGAAGACGTGCCTGAGCCCGCTCTCGTTCCAGATGGCCTCGTACCGGCCGCCGTCGCACCACGCCATGCCCTCGAACTCGGCGCCGTCGGAGAGGCGCGTGAGGATCACCTGCACGATCGACGACATCAGCCCGCGGCCTCCATCAGCTTGCGGCGCAGTTCGCCCTTCGTGTTCTGGCCCTGCACAGCCCCGACGATGCGCCCGTCCTCACCCTCGATCACGTAGATCGGGATGTCGACGGTGCCGTCCGGCGCGACGAGGGTCGCGCGGATGTAGTCGCGGATGTCGGAGTACTCGGACAGGAAGTCGTAGTTGATCACGCCGAAGCCCCACTCGAACTCGGCTGCGAGCGCCGCGTCGAACGTGGCCATCTGCGCGCAGATGGGGCAGTCGTGGTCGGAGATCTTCCAGACCCTCATACGTACATCTCCAGCTCGGGGAAGCGCTCGGCGGCCTTCTTCTTGAAGGCGTAAACGTGCGCGTTGACGGCGTACTTGGTCATGCCGTACTTCTGCGCCGCCTCGCAGTTGCGCAGCTCGGCGTTGCCGAACAGGCCGAAGCGGTCGGCGACGACCTTCGCGCGCTTGGTGTGCAGGCCGCCGCAGCACTCGGCGACGACGACGCGGACGAACTCGGTCGGCATGTCCATCTTCACCTCGATCTCCTGCGTGGGGTCCTCCACGTTGTAGGCGCGGGGGCAGTCCTCGAGGGAGTAGGGGTACTTCGGCTGGTGGCGGTCAGAGCGGCCGCAGGACGTGATCGCGCCGCGGACGTGGTAGTAGGCCCACGTCATGAACTTCGCGCCGCGGGTCGGGTCGTAGGACTTGATCGCGCTGATCAGCCCGATGTAGCCCTCCTGCGTGAGGTCGTCGTGCGTGTGGGAGGTCGCGGTGAAGGCGTACTTCCACGCGAGCTTGTGCACGAGGCGCTCGTACTTCTTGAGGATCTGGCGCTCGGCCCGGCGGTCCCCGGCCTGGGCGTCGGCGATGATCTCGTTCTCGGGCTTGTCGGGCATGGTTTGTTTCGTCATACAGACATCATAACCCGCCCGGAGCTGGTCCGTGGCGGGCCGCGTGACGGTTCGCCTTCCGGCTCAGTCGATCGGCTGCAGGTCCAGCTCGGACGTCATGAGGTTCATGAACTCGAACCGCTTCTGCCACGTGTCGCCGCCGGCCTCGTGCCGGGCGTGGTTGATGCAGGTCGCGTCGCCCCAGTTCTGGCAGACCAGGCCGGCCAGGTCTTTCGGGTCGCCCGGTTTGCCGGTGGCCCAGTACAGCCTGCCGCCCAGGAATTTAGCCCCGCACTTGGGGCAGATGCGGCTGAGGCCCTCCTCATCGCTCATCGTCGGTCTCCTCGTGATGGATGATCTCGATACCGGCCTCCAGCATGAGGTCCCTGGCCCTGTAGAAGCTATCGTGCCATCTCTTGGGAGCCGATTCTACCGACGGACACACAATCCTCCTGATCCCGCCCTGTATGATCGCCGCCGCGCAGTTGACGCACGGGTGGAATGTGGCGTACAGGGTGGATCCCTCCGTCTTAGCTCCGTTTTTAGCCGCGTTAAGCAGCGCGTTCACCTCCGCGTGGACGGTGTAGGCGAGTTTTACCTCCCGATCCGCATAGCGTTCCGGATTGTCGTCAATCCCCGACGGAAACCCATTATAGCCGGTAGCGAGGATTTTCCTATCATTAACTAACACCGCCCCGACTGTCGTCCCCGGATCCTTGCTCCAGGACGAGACGAGCACCGCCACGTCGAAAAACCGCAGGTCCCACTGGGTCAGAGACATACCGGAAGTCCCATGTCCTTGAGCCCGACTTCGTCCTCGAGCATGAGGACGAACTGGTTGAGCATAGCGCGCTCGGACTCGTACACCTCATCGAAGTACTCGCCGAGATCGCGGAAGGCGTCCCACGCGGAGAGCAGAAACGCCTCACCGTACTCGACGCGGACGAAGCTCTCGATGAGGCAGCCCTCGCCGCTGCCGCGCAGCAGGCCGGTCATCGCCTCGAACCCGTAGTCGCAGGTCTTAGTCATAGCCGCACACCTTGGTCATCACGTGCATCCCGTTGTCCGGCGCGAAGCCGCGCTGGACGTAAAAGCTCTCGGACTGCGGGGTGACGATCACCCGGATCATGTCCGGGCGCTCGGTGGCCTCGGCCAGCTCGAGCATCATCGTCCCGTAGCCGTTGCCCCTGTGGTCGGGGGCGACCCAGAGGCCGGTCACGACCAGCTCGCCGTCGCGCGAGTAGTACTCGACGAAGCCGACGGGCCGCCTGTACCTGTCCTCCCCGACGATGAGCACGTAGCTCTCCATCGCGGACATCGTGGGCAGCAGGCGGTCCTCCGGGTACTTGATCTCCATCTCGAGGAGGTCCTCGTCGGTGGCGCGCCGGAGCTGCACGGTTATGCCCGGGGTCTTCCGATAGATCTTCATCAGTAGCGCTTGGGTAGTTTGGCGCTCTCGGAGATGTCCTCCAGGAACTCGGTCATGTCGATCAGGGTGTTGATCTTTACGATGAGCTCGGAGATGACGGCCGGGACGTGCGCCTTCTCGACGCGGGCCGACGCTGCCAGCGCCTCGCGCAGTTGCTTCTCGGCCTCACGCAGGGGCTCGAGCACGGGCTGTGAGATGGCCATGGTCAGCCCCGCTGCGCGGTCATCGCGCGGTAGCCGGAGTACATGCCCTCGGCGACGCGCTTGGCCTCCTGCTGGGAGGTGGCCTGGACGGCCACGCTGATGGTCCGCCCCTGGTTGATCAGCTTGACGATGAAAGTGTCCTGCATCAGTCGCGGTCGTAATTGTTATTGGCGAAGCCGGCCGACGCGCAGGCGCCGGCGAGCTCCTCGCTCGGGCTGGCGCTGACGGGCTCGTCGCCGTTGACGTTGTGGTCCTTGCGGGTCTGGTTGTAGGCCTGCTTCTCCGCGGCGACCTCGGCGAACTCCTCGCCGGTTACGCCGGCGTAGGCCAGGATGGCGCGGTGGAACAGCAGGATGTCGTACATCTCGGCCACGAACTCCCTCCGCAGCTCGGGGCCGTCGAGGTAGCTGCGCTCGCCGTTCTTCCAGCTGCGGCGCGGCACGTACACGCGGGCCTCGATGGCCTCCTCGATCAGGTGGCCGAAGTGCTCGATGACCTTGCGGTACCGGACCTCGTTCATGTCCGCGGCGTCGCCGCCGAACTGGTTCACCATGTCGACCATGGCGAAGTCCTTGGGGCCCATCTCGCCGATCCGCTCGGCGTACTTCTGCTGGGCGGAGAATCCGTCGTTGACGAACTCCACGTAGTCGAATGGCATCGTGGTTTTGTCTCTACTGGTTGATTGTACCGGGGCGCGGCGCCGGTGAGCTCACATCGGGATCTCGATCTCGTACGGCTCCTCGGCTAGCGCCGCGTCGTCCCATCCTACCACGGCGCGGGCCACGTTGAACGTGACGAGGCCGGGCCTAGCGCAGGTCGCGGCCGCGACGGCGTGGAGGAAGAGCTCGCACACGAGCACGTCGTGCGGGAGCTCCCTCACAACGTCGGAGCGCGAGAGAGTGACGACGAGGTCGAGTTCGGTCCCGCCGGCCCTGTGCTCCATTCTGAGCGTCTGCAGGGCCACGCAGTTCGGGAAGGCCGGCTCGTAGTGCACGAGGAACACGTCGTAGCTGGGCTCCTCGGTCCACGTCTGGTAGAGGAGGTCGGCCACCTCGCCGGCGGTCCCGAGCTCCGAATCGTGCGGCACGTCGAGCTCGCGGGCGTCCACCCTGAACGACACGTTGTCGAGTGAGATGCCGTCGCGGTCGGAGCGGCCCACCGCCTCCACCGAGCCCTTGATGCCGTCGATGATCGCGGTTGCGTCCTGCATGTTGCCTCGTTGGTTCGCGGTGTGACTTACCCCGCCTACTTCAGCGGGAGCCGGAGCGCCGGCACGTACTGGTTGTCGCTGACTCGCCGCACGCCGATGACGAAGCGGCCCGCGAAGGTCTCGCCCGGCTGCGGCACCTGGTACAGCCACTTGACGATCTGGTGCAGCGGGACGAGGTGGAACGAGTGCTCCTGCTCCTGCGTGCCCTCGACGAACAGCTTGCAGAGCAGCCTCGGGGTCCACATCTCGCACCAGGCCGTGACGTCCGCGCTGGTGCCGATCAGGCCGTAGAGGCCGGCCGGGTCGTCGGCCAGCGTGTAGCCCTCGGCCTCGAGCTCGGCGAGCAGTCGGGCCTGTTTGTCCTGCTCGTAGGCGTATGCGTCCATTGTTTCGCGGTCTTCAACGGTCCCCCGCGAGGGGGATTCCGTTGAGCTTACCCGCGGCCCAGTCGGTGTCGATGCTGTCATTTCTTCAGTCCATGTCCGGGCGCAGTTCCTCGGCCCGGTCGGGCGAGTAGTTGGGGTTCGACAGCCAGTCGCGGGTCGGGGCGATGCTGCGGTCGCAGAGGCGCTCGCGCTGGGCCTCCGAGAGGGCGTCGCGCAGGGCGCGGGCCTCCTCCGTGATCTCGCCGAGGGCGTAGCGGCAGGTGTTCCAGTCCTCGATCACGTAGCTGATGCCGGTCGAGATCTTGAAGCCGTCGCGCATGACCAGCTTGCCCATGACCTCCTTGACCATCTCCGCCGGCGTCTTTCCGCCGTAGTGCTGCGAGTTGGTGTAGGTGTCGATCGCGAGCTGCACCGACTCCCACCGGATCTCGCGGAGGCCCTGGTAGTAGTGGGTCGACGGCCGCCCGGCCTCCTCCCACTTCGCCTTCATGGCGCTCATGAGCTTCTTGCCGCTCTTGTCGATGCCGATGAACAGGAAGTCCGCGAGGTGCCTCGAGAGCACGTCCGGCGTGAGCTCGGGCATCGTGTAGGAGCCGTCGCCGGTGCGGATGGCCGCGCAGATCGCCATCGCGTTGACGAGCGCCTGCGAGGTGTCGGCCTTGAAGCGGATGCGCTGGCGGGTCGTCCAGTAGCGCACCTCGACCTGCAGCCGGTTGACCGTCGGGTCCTCGGTGTCGTTTATGATCTCCCAGAAGCGATCAGTCGCAAGGCGAAGGCACCAAAGATACAGAGCGTCAGCAGAGACGCCGAGCTTGTCAGCCAGGAAGGGGATGTGAGCACGAGGGCGCAGGTCAGGAGTGCCGTCAGAAGCAGTGCCCGCCAGAAATTTGCGATTCTTGAGCACCTCATACTCGCGGTACGTTGAGAGGATCTTGATGCGGTCGATGATGCCGGGGTCTAGGTCGTACGCGAAGTGCGCGTCCCAGTCGTTCGAGTTGACGATCAGCACGCACTGCGGCCAGATCTGCTCGGCGTTCTGGAACTTCTCCTCGGTCTGGAACAGGCCGTTGGTGATGAGGATCTTCGTCTCCTCGGCGGCCAGGAACTGCTTGAGCGACTTCATGGCCGTGTCGTCCTTGTAGGCGACGTTGGCCAGCGCCGCGGCCTTCAGGCCGAACCGGTCCTCGGTGGACTTGAACGTGTGGGTGCTGAAGCCGCACTTGGACAGGGCCGCGGTGAGCCCGTTGAAGATCGTCGACTTGCCGAGGCCGGCGTCCTTGCCGACGATGACCGCCGCCATCCGGGCGGTGTGGTCGATCGGCTTGGGAAAGTTCGGCGGCAGGTGGTTGGCCCGGCCGACGCCCACGCGCCCGAGGATCATCTTCAGCATCTCGACCTCCGCCTCGGGGAAGATGGTGAAGACGTCCCGCAGCGTCACCGCGCGGAGCCGCTCGTCGAACCACTCCCTCGCGGGAACCCACACGCGGGGGTTGCGCACGAAGCCGAAGCCGCAGAGGCTGCCGTCCGGGTCGAACGTGTGGCCGTAGTCCAGCGTCTCGTGGATGTTGATGTTCTGCTGGATGCGCTTCATCGCCAGCAGCCTGTCGGCGAAGTTGCCGAGGTCGGTCTCGCCGCCCTTGGGGCGGAACATCGGCGTCCAGAAGTCGCGGACCTCGGTCTCGGCCGACTCGAACGCGCGCTCGATCCGCTGGAAGTCCTCGAGCGTCGAGATGTCCTGCAGCGGCTGGAAGCTGGCCGGGTAGTTGACGCCGGCGATCTGCGTCGGCGCCGCGGGCCGCAGGATCCGGTGCTTGATGTGGTCGCCCGTCTCGCACAGCTCGATGTGGAAGTTGAACGTGCGCAGGTGCTCGACGCCCTTGTTGTAGAGCTCGGATAGGTTGGCCGGGGCCTTCTTCTCGTCGCCGGCCTCGTCCTTCTTGGTCGAGAACTTGCGCGCCTTGGCCGTCTTCCGGATGTTGTCGCTCTGCGGGTCGGTGAACGACTTCCCGCTGAACCTGTCCGTCATCAGTTGTCCTTCGTGTTGGTTGTTTCGTTGTTATTATGGCGCCGGTTGAGCCGCGACATCCTCCGCCTCATGAGGAAGCCGTCCAGCGCCAGCCTCGGCCAGAGCCTGGCCATCATCAGCCTCTGGGAGAGCCACAGTTTGAGCAGCCTCGGCGCCAGGGCCACCAGCTGGAGCAGGTTGGCGGCGTCCTCCGGGTAGAGGACGGCAAACGAGGCGATGATGAGCGCCGCCACGTACCACGCGTTGAACACGGCTAGCGCCCCCTGAGGAACGAGATGAACTCGCCGTGATCGCGCGCTACGGCCCTGTCGAGCTCTCTCACGACGCTCTTTCTCGAGCGCTCGCGCTCGGCGTGGGCCGCTATCCCCCGCAGATCCAGGTACCGCCGCGCGGCGCCCCGGTCGCATAGGCCGAGCCCAAGCGCCACCGGGCACCAGTTGATCTCGGAGAAGACCATCAGGTTGGCCCTGAAGTGGTACTTGTTGACGACGTCCGACGAGAGCTTCTCGGCCATGTCGGACAGCCACTCGGGCGTCGTGTCGGCTATGTGCCGCCAGAACGGCGAGTCGCGGCGGCGCGTGTGGTAGTGGAACCTGATGAAGTCGCACGTGTCCGCCCAGACCGCCGCGAAGTGCCTGTTATAGTTGTCGCGGTCGTACTTGAGGTTGCGCAGCGTGTACCTGGCGCAGAAGTGGTCGAGCTGCATCGTGGTGATGTGGATGCTCGTCGACTCCAGCGGCTCGACGAATCCCGCGGCGAGCCCCACGGCCAGGCAGTTGCCGGACCATGGGCGCTCGTAGTATCCGCAGCCGAACTCGATCAGCCTGTCCGAGGTCAGGCCGACGCCGTGGTTGCGCTCTAGCCAGCCGGAGAAGTCGGCCCTGGCCTCGTCGTCGCTCGTGAACTTGGAGGAGTACACGTAACCCGTGCCGTACCTGTGCTGCAGCGGGACCTGCCAGATCCACCCGTGCCTGGTCGCCTCGGCCAGCGTGTACGGCTCGTACGTGCTCTTGGAGTGCGGCACCGGGTTCGGGATCGCCCGGTCGACGGGCAGGTAGTCCGATCTGTCGGCCCACCCGCCGTCCAGCCGGCCGATCAGGGTCCTCGCCAGGCCGGACGCGTCCAGGAAGAAGTCGGCGGTCACGATCGACCCGTCCGCCAGGCGCAGGCTCTTGATCTCCCCTCCCTCGACTGAGACGTGCTCGACGACCCCGTCGATCACCCGGATCGAGTCCCCCATCCACCGCTCGACGAAGCGGCTGAACTCCTGGGAGTCAAGGTGCGCGGCGAAGTTGGCGTCCTTGTAGCAGGAGTGCGGCACCATGTTCTCCTCGGCCACCCGCCAGTCCTGAAATGTCAGGCCCTCGTCTGACCCGGCGGCGACCTCGGACGCGAACTCCGACGACATGTCGTCGTAACGCCCCTCGCCCTGCAGGAAGTTGTGATAGTAGGAGGCGCCGTCCCCGAGCCAGTCCTTGAATCTGATCCCGAGCTTCACCGTGGAGCTGGTGCCCTTCACCAGGTCCTCGAACGTCAGCCCGACGCGCTGGAGGAAATGGAAGATGTGGGGCGTGGTGCTCTCGCCCACGCCGATGCACGGCCTGTTGTGATCGTAGATCTGCGTGACCTCGACCGCGTCACCCCAGTACGACTTGATGTACGAGGCCGCTACGGCGCCGGCTGTCCCCGACCCGAGTATGACTATCCTGTGCGGCATTGCTTGGAAAAAGAAAAGAGGGGCGCGCGGCCCCTCGGTGTCAGACTGTCCGGGATCAGAAGTCGATGTCGAACGAGCCGTCGTCTTGCTTGAAGGCGGTGCACTTGAGGCTCACCTTCGCGGTCTTGTAGCCGTTCCACTCGCCGTGGTCGAGCACGGCCAGGGTCGCGGGGTTGGTCTCGTCGATGATCGGCTCTGCGGCCAGCAGCTTCTTGAGCTGGGTGTTGGGCTTCACGATGGCGAAGCCGCTCACCTCGACCTCGGCGTCGCCCCACTCCTCGGTCGCCTCGTCCTTGACGCGGGTCGTGGCCACGAATGGCTCCTCGACCATGGCCTGGATCATGTAGTCGATGCCGTAGGAGGTCTCGCGGGACTTGTAGCCGGTCACGGTGTAGCTGCCGATGGGCAGCTCGCTGACCTTGATGATGTGCCCCTGCAGGCGCGGGCCGCTGCCCTCGCCGCGCTTGGTCGGGTCGCCGGCCACCGCGATCTGCTCGGCGATGGCGTCGGGGTTCTCGTCCAGCAGGACGTCGAGCACGTCAGGGCTGACGCCCGCCTCCCAGTCGGCCGCCTTCACGGGGAAGGGCATCGTGTAGAGGGTGCCGTCCTTGGCGATGCTCACGGAGAGCACGGTCTCGCCGTACTTGCCGATCTGCTCCTCCTTGAAGGCGAACTTCGCCTTCTTGTCGGCGGTCGGCGCGCCGATCTTGCCGTTGGTCACGGCCAGGGGGATGTCGTCGGTGCCCCAGCGGATGATCAGCCCCTTCTCCTCGGTGGAGAAGACGGTCGGGCTGTAGAGCCGCTTGAAGGTGCCGGCGGCGTCCGCGCGGACGGTGAACGTGCTGCCCTCCTCGGGGAGCTCGTTGCCGGTCAGTGCCTCGTGGATGACTTCCAGCTCCTCTTTGAGGGCCGCGGGCAGCGCGCGGTTCGGCACGTCCACGTAGGCCCGGTCGTACGACTTGGTCTCGAGGCGCGCGCGGTTGCGCTCGTCCAGCGCTACATTGATCTTGACGTTCTTCACGTTTGGTCTCTCGTGTAGAGCGCTCTACTTCCGGCCCTGTTGCCGGTGGCGCTCGAGACCATCATAGCGGCGGACCCCCACGGTGAGCCCGGTCAGGCGGCCCAGTACATCGACTGCCACGCGGACGTGGCCTGGAGGGAGTCGGCGATCTTCTTGACCTCGTCGACCGCCTTCTTGTCCATCATGTTCTCGGTGCCGATGAACTCGCGCGTGCACTCGACGCTCACGCGGACCTGGCCGTCGTCGCCCTGGGTGTAGGTCACCTGCTCGACCACCCAGTCCTCGACGTAGAGGCACGGGAAGGTGAGCGACGGCACGGCGATGAAGTCCCTCGGCTTGATGCCGACGACGTACGGGACCATGAAGAAGTCGGCGCTCGCCTTGATGTTGCCGATCTGGTCCTTCTTCGAGCGCGCCTCCTTCTCGACCCCGGCCGTCTTCTTCGTGCCCTTCTGCGCCGGCGTCTTGCCGGTGGCGTTGCCCGTGGTGCCCTGCTTGTTGGTGCCCTCGGTCTTCTTCTTCGCCGCCTCGGTCTTGGTGTCGAGGATGTCCTTGCTGTCGGAGTCGAACGACGTCGGCTCCTTGAACGACTTGCCGATGTCGAAGCCCGAGATGCTCGTCGTGAACTTCATCTCGCGGGCGAACGTCTCGACGAGGTTCGGCCCGAGGATGTAGCACTTGCGCTCGGCCGGCTTGGGCGCCCCGGCCTTCCCGAGCACGATCGGCGCGTCCTTCTTCTTGTCCGGGTCGTAGTTCGGCGAGTAGCTCAGGACGATCGGGCCGCCCTCCATGACCGCGTCGCCGTTCGAGATCACGAAGCCCATCGCCCTCGCCAGCCCCTCGATGATCTGCATCGGGGTCTGCTGGATGACGTTGAGCTGCACCTCGATCTTGCCCGCGTCGTCCTTCAGCTGGCCGGCGAACTCGATCTTGATGTCCTTGCCCGCGTCGCCGATCTTCTTCTTGAGGAAGTCCGGGAAGGCGGTCAGCGTGGTCTTCTCCTTCTCGGTCATCGTGAAGGAGATGCGGTTGTCGGTCCACGCGCCCTTGGTGGCGACCGTGAGGAACACCCTCGCCGACGTGTCGATGCCGGTGGAGAAGGTCAGGCCGGTGAAGAAGAACTTCATCTTGAACTCCTCGCCGCCCTGGTACCCGATGGTGACCGTGATCGGCTTGTCCTTGTCGGCCGTCACGCACTTCTGGAACGCGGCGAAGCCCGGCGGGTTGGGCGAGAAGGAGAACTCGCACGTGGGGACGCTCTCCTTCTCCGGGATGGAGATGGAGACGTTGTGGACGACGGGCTCGAGGCCGCTGCCGACGGGGTACTGCGTGAGGTCCGTGTCGCCCCACTTGACCCAGACGAACGGCTGGATCAGGAGGCCTGGCGTGATCGACATGTCTTATCCTGCGCGGCCGTCGACGGAGAGCGACGCCTTGTACATCTGGGTGAGGAACACCTCGGCGACCTGGTCGGCCACCGAGGCTATATTGCCCGTGTTGTCCACGACTGTGACCTCGACCCTGCTCACGTCGAAGCTCGAGCCGCCGTACCCGCCTGCGGCGGACGCGGCCCTGAGTGTCGACATGTCCATCTCGCGGTAGCCGTAGCCGCTGTACGCCGGGATGACCCTCTCGGAGGAGTTGGCGATGACGAGCGAAGAGCCGGGAGGCTTGTGCTTCATCTCTGTGGCGATGGCCTGGTAGAGCGGCATGGAGCGGCCCTTCCCATCATACTTAGGCTTGGCGGCAGGCGGCTTCGCCCCGGTCGCCTGACCGGCGCGGAGGCCGGACATGAAATTACTGATAAAGCCCCGCAGGAAGCTGGCGATCTGGCTCAGGCCGTTCGTGAAGCCCGCCTTTATGTTGGTCCACAGTGTTGCCCAGGACGCGGGGTTCCCGAGCCAGGCCGAGAAGCTCGCTATCGACGCCCTGATCGATGCCATCGCCTTGTTTGTTCCCTGCCCTATCTGTGGCCCCAGCGAGAAAAACCAGTTCTTCAAATTCGCAATCGCGACCTGCATCGAAGCGATCGACGAGCCGATCGCCATGCCCAGGTTGTACGGCAGGTTCTGGAACCACTTCTGGACGGGCAGCATCGCCACGTCGAGGTTGGTCAGGGTCTGCTGGATCTGCTGGGGCAGGGACGTCTGCGCGCCGGCGGGCGTGGCGCTGCCTGGCGTCGCGCTCCCGCGGATGTCCGCCATCCTGGGGGCGGCTGCGGCGGGCTTGGCGGTAGTGGGCGTGCCGGCGGGCTTGGTGGTAGTGGGTGCGCCGGCGGGCTTGGTCTCGTAGTACTTCTTGTGGCGCTCGAACGCCTTGCCGAACCTGCTGACCGCCTCGTTCGTCCGCTTCAGCGACGCCTGGTACTCCTTCTCGAGCTGGGCCTGCGCCTGCTTATCGCCGAACGGGTTCGCCTTGGCCAGCAACAGCCTCAAACCGATGATGCCGGTCTCCAGCCCGCGGAAGGCGACGAGGAGGACGTTGACGACCTGCTCGAGTAGCTGGAAGGCCGCGACGATCGGCGTGAGGACGATCTTGATCGCGATGATGGTCGCCGTAACGCCGTCCATGGCGTTGGTCGCGCCGCCGATAGACGGGAAGAACGCGCTGAAAGCCTGCCAGAGCGAGCTGAGGATCGACCCCAAGGTATCGCCGAGGCCCTGCAGCGTCGGGCCTAGCGTGTCGCCGATCGCGGAGAACACGTCGGTCAGCGGCCGCGTGAACACCTCCATCGTGCCGACCCAGCCCCCGATGGCCGCTCCGAGCGCGGTGCCGATACCGGGGAAGATGACGGTGCCGATGGCGGCGCCGATCGCGGAGCCGCCGGCGGCCCCGAGGCCCGCGGCCAGCGCGCCCGCGATGCCCTTGCCCTCGAATAGCGCGATGATGCCGGCCAGGACGCCGCCGAAGGCGAGCAGCTTCGGCCCGACCGCCTTGAGCCCGGCCATGAAGTTCTTGGCCGCCGCGCCGCCGAACAGGTTTATCGCCTTGCCGGTCGCCCCGCCCGCCTGCGCTAGGCCGGCCACCGAGCCGGCGGGTGCCTTCGTGGCGGCTGCGAGCAGGTTGCGCCCCTTCTCCATCCCTCGGCGGGCGAGGACCTGCGGGCGTCCCTTCATGCGCCCGGGCCCCATCATGCCCCCGGTGAGCGACGCGGCTGCCCCGCCCGGCATCGCCCTCACGGCCGCCATCGTCTGCAGGGCGGCCTGGGCCGCGAGCACGGCCTTCTGGAACGTGCCGAGGACACCCACGACCACGAGGAACTTGCCGAGCGGGCCGGCGTTCCACGCTGCCTGGATGCCCATCAGGATGCCCCTGCCGATGGCCGGGATGACCTTGTTGATGAGGACGTCGCCCGCCATGTTGAACAGCTTCTGCATCAGCCGCTCGATGATCTGGCCGATCTGGGCGGCCCGCTCGGGCGTGATGATCTTGCTGAAGCCGCGGCCGAAGGCGTCGATCAGCTTGCTGCCCGTCTTGCTCTCGATGCCACCGAGCATGTTGTCGATCGCCGTGAAGAGCGTGTCGACGGCCGCGCCGAGCGCTGCACCGATGGTCTCGACGATCGCGGCCACCATGTCGGAGTTGACGAGCGAGGTCAGCAGGCGCTTGGCCATCTCGGCCATGCCCTTTTCGCCGAACTTCTCGATCGCCTTCGGGTCAAAGTCGGTGAGCTCCTTGACGTTCTTTGCGTACTCCTTCTGGCTGATCTCGCCGAAGTCGAGCATCGCCTTGTTGAGGGCGCCGAGCGCGCCCCGGCCGCTGGCCTGCTCCTTCAGCAGGTTGGCCTGCCTCTCGAGCTTGGTCTTGATCTGCGGGTCGGTGGTCTTGGCCGCCGCGTCGAAGAAGCTATTCGCCTGATCCTCGAAGCCGTTGGTGTACGTGTTGAAGGCCAGGTAGAAGCGGTTGGAGACCTCCCTCAGCTCGCGGAACTGCTCGGCTATCTGCCTGAACGGGTCGAAGATCTGGGGCAGCACCCCGAGCAGCTCGAGGATCGGCACGGCGAAGTTCGCCAGCGTCTCCTTCATGATCTTGAAGAGGGACGTGTTCTCCTGCACGGCCTGGCTGACCAGCGGGACTACCTTGCCCTGTGCGTTCAGGTACCGGCCGAACTGGTCGACCTTCGGCACCGTCACGTCGAGCTCGCGAGACAGGCCGAACAGGCCGGTGTCTGGGTCGAGAAACGCGGAGCGGGTCGCCTCGATCAGTCCGCTGACCGACCGGCGCATCTTGTTAACGACCTCCTGCGGCAGCGCGTTGTCCAGCGCCTTCATCACCGCCTTGAAGCGCTCGGCGGTGCCGGCGGCGCTCGCGTTGATCTCCTTCTCCGCGTCCTGCAGCATGTTGGCCAGGAGCGGGTTGCTCCTGAGCTGCGCGTAGCGGGCCTGCATCGCCGAGATGCTGACGGACTCGCGCGTGACGAGCTGCTCCATGAGCATCGTCAGCGGCATGCCGCCCGTCTGGCCCTGGCCCAGCAGCACCGTCTGCTCGGTGAAGCGCTGGAGGACCTTCGTGATCGCCTCCTCGGACGTCGCGCCCTCCTTGGCCCCGAGCTCGGTCGCGAACTTCTTGAAGGCCTCCTCGTTCTTGCCGAACGCGCCCATCACCGTGTCGGTCAGGCCCCTGGCCGCCCGCACATAGTCGTTCGTCGCGCCTGGCAGCGCCGCGGCGGACTTCGCGAGGGACCTGTTCAAGCCCTCCTGCATCGTCATCGCGTCCTCGAAGGACGAGAACAGCGGCGTCTTCGACTTCTTGTCGAGCGCGAACATGCCGCCGGCGGACTTGATGTCCTCCATCTCGTCGCCGACGCGCTCGGCGAACGCCCGCCCGAACATCTCGAACGGCTTCGACATCAGCTGCACGCCGGTCTGGAAGCCGGCGACGATGGCGCTCGTCATCACGCCGCCGATGGCGCTGCCGATCGCGATCTCGCCGATGCCGGCTCCGCCCCCGCCGCCGCCTCTGACCCTGGGGGCCGCGCCACCGCCACCGCCGCCGCGGGGCATCCTCGGCGCTGGCAGCGCCGTCGGCTTGATGGCTCGCTGCGCGCGTGAGACCTTGCCCATCTCGGAGCGGTACTGCTGCATCGCCCGGATGTTGGTCTCAAACCCGGTGCGCTGCGACTTGAGCCCGTCGCCGAGGCGCTGGGAGGCCATCGCCATGACGCCGAGGTCGCGGGCGATCGGGCGCAGCTTGCCCTGCATCTTCGTGAAGCTCTTCGTCAGCGCGTCGATCTCCCTCGACAGCCTGGCCAGCTTCGGCGTGATGTCGTCCTTAAACGACCCAACTAATCTGATCTCCTTGTCAGCCATTGCTCAGCGCCCCTACTGTCCTGTCGCGATGTTGGGGACGCCCCCCTGCCCCGGCAGCGCCGATGGCCTCGGGGCCGCCGCCGCCGGCTTGTTCGCCGCCGCGGCCGTGGCCGCCGTGCTGGAGCTAGCGGGATTTGGCGCCGCCGCGCCGGCCGCCGCCGCGTTCTGCGACGACGCGCTGTTCGCCGACGCGGCCTTCGCCGCGGACGACAGGCCGGCCCCGAGCGTGCTGCCGCTGGCCAGGTCGATCCCGCCGGCCACCTGGTACGACGGGACCTCGATCAGGTCCACGTCGACGAACGCCCTCGTGGCGTAGCCGGCCATGTCCCTCATCGCCTCCTTCACCTTCACGGAGGAGATGATGAACGTCCCGTACTCCTTCGTCGGGCCGCAGTACAGCTTCCAGCAGTACGGCGCGGTGTAGCCGTTCTGCAGGACCATGTTCATGGCCACCTCGAGCGCGGTCACGTTGCCCTCGACCATCTTGCCGTTGGAGAAGCCCTCGATCATCGCGTTGCCGAGGGAGAGCTTTCGTAGGCCGGTCGACCCGTAGGTGACGTACGGCGCGTTGGTGCCGTAGGTCTCCACGAGCCCGTTCTTCGAGTCCTTGGACCAGCTCACGTCCTGCGGCGGCGTGATGAAGTACCACTCCGTCGGGATGACCGACGAGAGGTCAGAGTTCTGGATGTCCTTCGCGGCGATGTTGCCCGGCCCGCCGCCGCCGCCGCCCGCCAGCGCGGCCGCGGCTCCCCCGGCGCCGCCGCCGAACAGCCCGGTCGCCGCCTTGGCGAACGCGAGGCCGGTCGCGACGTTCTGGACGATCGCGTTGCCGGTGATCGCCCCGGCCGCGGTGGCGACCGACGCCAGCGTCCCGAGGGTCCCGAGCTGCCCGCCGCCGGCGGCGGCCTGCTTGTCCTCGATCTTCGTCTCGGCGGACGCCGCGCCCTGGTCGGCTCTCAGCAGGTAGAAGACCAGGTCCTGCTCGCCGTACGCCCTGCCCATCTCGGCCGGGCCGGCCGCGAACTCCGTGTGGAGGGCGATCGGCTTAGTGCCGGTCGACCCGCCGCCGAGCAGGCCGTCGACGATCCCGCCGAGCGGGCCGAAGCTGACGCCGGTGAGGCTCGTGAGTGCTCCGGAGGCCACTGTCCCGAGGGACGAGCCGCTGGTCAGCGCGATCGCGGCGTTGAAGCCCGCGTTGGTCAGCGACTGCGAGCTCGAGTTGCTCAGGGCGGTCACCGCGCCGGCGCCGGCGCCCGCGATGCTCCCGACGTTACCCACGCCGAATGCGGACCCAGCGGCGTTCAGCGCGCTCTGCGAGGTCGAACTCGATAGGCCTGCCAGGAAGTTCGGCATTCTAGCAGAAGGAGTACGGGGGCGGTTCCAGCCCGATCTTCCTGAAGGCCGCCAGCGCCTTGTCCATGTGCTCGTGCATCACGTTCGGGGCCGGGTCGTTCACGGCCTCCACGAGCTTGGGGTAGTCCTCCAGCGCCTCCACCCGGTACTTGGGGTGGGGCTCGCAGAGGTCGAAGTACTCGAGCGGGGAGCCCGGCGGCAGGTTGTCGCCGAGGTCGCCCTGCTCCTGCTTGGCGTGCGCCAGGAAGCGCGGGTGCTTTATTTTTACTCCTAACTTCATCTCGGTGTGGAGCAGCACCTGGTCCTCGCCGGCCAGCCGCTCCTGGATCCGCTCCTTCGGCCCCGGGATGCGCGTGTTGGCCCAGTAGACCCGGTGCGACTCGTCGACGAGCATCGACCAGTCGCGGTCGATCGTGCTCAGGAGGACCTGCCGGTCGTGGCACACGCCGCGGGTGTCGCGCGAGATGCGGAAGATCGCGCCCGCCCAGTCGTCGGCCTCGAGCCCCTCCTCCTTGAAGCACGGGAAGTACCGCTGGCAGTACTCCCAGCCGGTCTCCACGACCTGGTAGAAGTTGTCGTCCTTCTCGCGGCGGTTGCCCTTGTAGCCCGTCGCCACGGTGGACACGTCGGTGCCCTTGCCCTCGCAGTACTCCTCCCAGACGATCTCCATGCGCTCGTCCTTGTTGATCTCGACGCCGCGCCAGTACGTCCCGTGGGCCTCATACCGCTTGTCGGACACGACAACGACGTTGTAGCCGTGGCGCGGGAGCATGTCCGGGCCGCGGTTCACCTTGATCGCCCACAGCGCCTTGGTGATCTTCTGGAGCATCTCCTCGGTGTAGAGGTGCTCGATGGATTGCAGGTAGCCGAACACGCCCCAGGCCGCGACCATGAAGTCGAAGACGACGAGGGGCGCCGGATCGGAGTCCAGCTTGAAGGACTCCTCTCGCAGCGCCATTGTATCTCTCTATACCCGCCTATCTTACGCGTCGGCGCCCCAGATAGATCCGGCGATCGTCGGGCAAGCCTGCGCGAACGCCGCCCTGATGGCGTCGGCCATCTCGATGTGCTCCCACTGCACGACGCCCTCCTCGCCGCGGACGTTGCAGTAGTGGATGAAAGAGCGCGGGTTGCCGGTGACGTAGAGGCGGGTGTACACCCCCTGCGGCAGCACGAACCTGGCCAGCTCCTTAGCGATCCCCTTGTCGATCAGCGACGTGTAGCAGGCGACGGCCGTCTCGTACGCCATGCGGAAGTCGTCGCGCATGGACTCGGTGAGCGCCTCGTCGTCGGAGTGGATGCTATTTTGCCTGTTCCTCTCGTCCTGAAGGCGCGCGGCCTGCGGCATGTAGAACATGTTGAGCATCGTGCACTCGAGCCCCTCAGTCACCTCGGCCATGGCGGTGTGGTCCTGGTACCGGCCGCTGAACTGCTGGAAGCAGAAGCTCCGGTGGCGCAGGGCCTGGACGGAGATGGCTAGCGGGGTGACGACCTCGACGGTCACCGCCCCCTGCTCGAAGACGCTCCAGTGCCCGTGCCTGGCGCAGTACCGGAGGAGTCCGGCGACGGATGGATTCTCCTGAGCCTTGCTTGATACACGTGCCACGTAAGCCACAGTCTCATCAAGGTTTGGAGTCGCGTTGACAAGCCGCACCTTTGTCGATCCGCGGACGATCCACTCGGAGTCATTCGTGATAGCTTCGTCGGTTACTTTAAGCATTGCGTGAGGATGAGCTCTCCGTCTCTGAATGTCAGTTCGTACTCGGGCCAGTCCGAGTGGTGTAGCCTGTCCCTGCACTTCGACCGCCAGTCCGACGGGTAGATGCAGATCGTGCGGGTCAGCCTGTGCGGCAGGACGCGACCGTGGTTGCCGTTGGGGACCGGGCGGAACGGCGGGAGCCACTCCCGGTTCTCCCTCGCGCGTCGGATGTCCTCCTCGCTCTCCTCCACGATGTCGTACGTGCCGGACTCGTCGAGGCGCCAAAGCCGCCCCGCCGGGTCCACCCAGTACGTGTCCATGCAGCAGTCGAGGTCCTTGCACTGGAAAACGTCGGCCGGCCCGACGCGGTCGTCGAGCGGCGCGGCGCACCTGACCCAGTCAAACATCCCCATCGCCGCCCTCCCGCCTCGGTTGAACAGGGAAGCGTCTGAGCGTGGCGAGCCACTCATAGGTCTCCTCGGAGATCTCGTGGAGTTCGGAGCCGCAGCCCCAGATGATGGCCTCGACCTGGCCGGGGACCTTCCGGATCTCCTCCATCAGGATCCCGATGGCGCGGTCGCGCCTGTCTGCGTATGACATGCTTTACTCGTGGTAGGTTCTCAGGAAGTCGATCAGGCGCGGCGACCGCTCGGCGGCCCGCGCCCAGCGATTATAGCGATCGGACGCGAAGGCCGAGCTCCTGCGGGCCAGGCTCTCGAAGTCCAGGCCGGTCCGCGTGCCCTCTAGCTCGAGGAACGGCCGCGGTAGGTGGTTGTGCCCCATGCCTGCGAAGACGCAGATCCCGCCGGCCGACTCGTTCCAGCGTCGCGAGAACAGCCTCGAGTCCGCGTAGCTCGAGAACGAGGCGCGGCCCAGATCGAGCCCGGCCGAGAGCCTCGTGCGCTCGGTCGCGTCGCGCCAGTACTCCGTGTCGTCCCTGGAGCTGAGCGCGTAGTGGAAGGAGACGAAGGCCGCGAACTCGTCGAACAGCTGCGAGACTCTCTGGTTGTACGCGTCGCGGTCCCACTGGTTGAACGATCTGCGCGCGAGCGTCTCGCCGAGCAGCAGCGCGAACTCGTGGATCGTCAGCAGCCCGTTGCTCTCCAGGGGCTCGATGAACCCAGCCGATAGCCCTATGGCGACCACATTCTTGACCCACGTTCGCTCGTGGATGCCGATCCTCATGCCGAGCTTGCGGAAGCTGAGGTCCTCAGGCCGCTCGATGCCTTTTGCGCGCAGATGATCTATGAACTCGGTGAGGGCCTGGTCATCAGAGACGTACCCGTCGCTGTACACATAACCCGACCCGATCCGGGACCACAGTGGCGTGTTCCACACCCAGCCGTTGCCGAGCGCGGTGCAGTCCGTGAATGGCTCCAATTGCGCGGCCTTGTCGGTGTACGGTAGTCTCGCGGCCCACGCCTTGTTGTTAGGGAGGATGCCCCGGTAGGACTTAAAGGGCTCGGACATCGCCCCACCGATCAGAAGGCTGCGCCAGCCGGTGCAATCAACATATAGGTCTGCGGCGATCTCCGAGCCGTCGTCCATGATCAGCGCATCGATGCCGTTCCCGCCGAGCCTGTGACCTTTTACAGTGCCCTCGATGCGCCTTACACCCTCGGGGACGCAGTGCTTCTGCCCGAGCCACGCGCCGAATCGCACGGCGTCGAAGTGGTAAGCTGCGTCCAGATTGTAGTCGTACGGCGCGAGGTCGCCGCCGCTCCCGCCGCTGATCCGGTTGCGCTCGGCGAGGGCCGTGGCCGGGAACATCGCCCTGGCGTAGGACGGGTTGCCACCAGCGCCGAGAGCGTCGGCCACGAACCAGTCGTTGGGCTCGTAGGTGCCGCGCTCGATCGCTGGCGTCCCGAACGGGTAGTGGAAGGAGCCGGTCCCGACCCCGTTGAAGTCCGTGAACCTGATGCTGAGCTTGAACGACGCGTCCGTTGCCGGGACGAATTCGCGCTCTTCGATGCCGACGTACCGCGCCCAGAGCTTGAACTGCCCCAGCGTGCTCTCGCCGACGCCGATCACAGGCACGTCGGGGCTCTCAACGACCGTAATCTCTACCGTTGGGCACGAACGCAGCAGCGTTGCCGCGGTCATCCAACCTGCGGACCCGCCGCCGACGATGACTATCCTCTTGAGTTCTGTCGTCATTTGCAGTCAATTTTGCGGACCCAGCCGCACTTCTTGCACCGGAGGTAGAACCGAGTGCACGTGGCCGCGGAGCAGCCACTCTAGGAGTCTCATCATGGCGTCAGAAGTCCAGGTCGAGTTCCTCGGGCGCCGGCTCGTCGCTGAAGTCGCCGGCCATCTTCTTGAGCAGCAGCAGCGTCGACGCGCAGTCCACGAGGGAGTCGTGCGCGCTGCCGTAGGCGAGTTTCGGGAGCCGCTGCCACTTCCAGTCCTTCTTGCTGCTCATCCACTCGCCGCACCACGCGGAGTAGGCCTCCATCGCGCAGGACGTCTCGAAGTCGGGGACCTCGAAGCCGTACTTGGTCAGCATGTGCGTGAGCAGGTGCACGTCGAACGCGGCGTTGTAGGCGACGACGTGGCGCCCCTGGATCAGCCCCGCGACGAGGTCGGCGACGACCTGGAACGGCGGGCAGTGCGCCACCATCCGCTGGTCGATGCCGTGGATCTTCGTCACCTCCAGCGGGATGGGCCGGTTTGGCTGGATCAGCATCGAGAGGACCGGGCGGCCCTCCGTGTTGATCATCGAGAGCTGGCAGATCTCGGTCTCGGGGTCCTTCGACAGGATGCCGGTCGTCTCGACGTCGACGATCAGCGTCCGCGGGTCGGCCAGCCTCTCCTTAGCCCAGGAGGCTTGCTGCCTCTTGACCTCCAGGAGGTCTTCCTCCGTCGGCCTCGTCTTCAATTTCATAGCGTTGTTTGATGCCTGGTTTGAATGCCTCGATCTGCTCCCTGTGCATGGGGAGGATCGAGAAGTCGTGCGACCCGAGCAGCCCTCGCTGCTTGGACTTGCCGCCGAGTCTGAAGTACGCGTACACCGAGCCGACGAAGGTGATCCGCCGGCCCTGCTTCGGCTCTATCCCGGTGCGTCTGATGTGCTTCTCGAGCACCCAGAGGTGGGACAGCTTGATCGATCTGCCCCTCGGGACAGGGGTTATGATCAGGTTCACCAGCAGGAGCGAGCGGAGGTCCGCGCGCTCGGCGTGGTCACGGAACTCTTTGACCCGGCCGCTGACCCTCACGAGTTGCGCCTCCAGGTGCTCGAGCTCCTGCCTGTAGTTCGGAGCGTACTTCCTGCTCCCCGGCGGTACGGGGGAGAAGTGGCTCACGGGTCCATCGTTCCTCGCTTTATACGCGACCATTATACGCCGCCGGCAGGGCCGGTAGAGACGCCATGATCGGAAAGGAGACCTTCGGCCTCAACAAGGGCGAGTTCTCGGACAAGCTGTCCCGCATCGTCAACCAGTACCGAGCGGGCTCCAAGATCATAGGGAAGCCGCGGGACTTCATCATCACGGCGTGCCGCCTCGCCGACCGGTTCTCGAAGGTGGCGAACGAGGAAGGCACCGAGGTCGTCGTCGAGAACTTCCCGTGCGGGCCCAGGAAGGTGCGGATGGTGGTGCTGCGCAGGCAGGACGGGTTCAAGCAGCCCGTCCCGAAGAACCAGCTCGTGGACCAGCTGTACCCGCCGAGGGTGACCAAGCGGGCCCCGAACCTCGAGCGGAAGCACGTGACCGCCGTCCGGTCGGCCATGCGCCAGCTCGTGGACTGCCAGCTCAGGGCGTACCGCAAGACGCTCCAGTACCCGATCGAGTGCTACGTGACGGGGCGGCAGCTGAGGCCGGGGATGCGCGTCGACATCGACCACCTCGGCAAGCCGTTCGTGCAGATCGCGGACGAGTGGCTCGAGCTGCTCGGCCTCACCTACTGCGACATGGCCCTCGTCGGCCCGCCGAACCTTAAGCGTTTCAAGGAGGCAAAGTACAACGACGCCTGGCCGCTGTACCACGGGGACAACGCCAGGCTGATAGCCGTCTGCGCGGCGGCCAATAGGTCGAAGGGCGCCTCGGGATACGAGACGCCCAGCGGGAGGATCGGGTCGTTCGCGAAGACGAGCGACGAGGAGGTAGACCTCGACTTTTAGACCGGGGCGACGTTGATCACGTAATTGTAGTTGACCATGAAGCGCAACTCGTTACTGCCGCTGGCCGTGGTCGTGCGGATCCTGAAGTTCGTGCCGCTGTAGTCCACGGCGAAGGTGGGCTCCGTGCCCGACCAGCTGTCAACCTTGTTCCCCGCCGCGCTGATGGCGGCGGCCGAGCCGTTGTAGTGCGCGTTGTAGGACACGGTCAGGGTGCCGGTGCCGACCGCCGCGGTCTCGTCGTGGACGAACACGGTGAAGCTGACGCTCGCCGCGCTGCCGCTCGCCGGGATGTCCAGGAGCGTGTAGGTGCCGTTCGAGGACACGCTCAGGGATGCAACCCCGGTGACGAAGTCCCGGCCGGGGCTGTTAGTCGACTGCACGAGGACCGGGGCGGTCACCGTGGAGCAGGTGACGTCCGGGTCGACCGAGAGCTCGCCCGAGCCCGTCGTCTTGACGAAGCCGCCTGAACCCAGGGAGCCGGGCAGGGTTAGGTCGTAGTCGGCCGCCAGGCCGGTGGCCGCGCGGATGGTCGTACCGAAGCCCGTGAACGGGTTCTCGACCTCGAGTAGCTCGCGGACGCGCAAGGTGTCCACCCTGATGGCGTCCGAGAGGGAGAGATTGCCGGACCCGTCGGACTTCAGCAGGAGGTCCGTGGACGATGACGGGATGGAGGCTGGCAGCGTCAGGGCGTACGCCGTGGGGACCACGGCCGGGGACCTCAGGGCTACGCCGAGGCCGGTCGACGACTTGAACTCAACCGGGGACGCGGACGCCCCGTACTCCAGCAGCACCGAGCCCTCGACGTTCAGGGTGCCCGTCAGGTCGAGGATGTTTGCGGCGCCGTCGAATGTGAAGGTGTTCGACCCGCCGACCAGGCCGCCGTTGTTGAATTGCACCGCGCCGGTGGCGCCGGCGGGGTTGGCGCGGATCATGATGCTGCCCGCGCCGTTCTGGATCGCGATGCCGTTCCCGGGCGTCAGCGTGGCCTTGTTCCAGCCGGTCGAGACGCCGCCGATGAGCAGTTCGCCGCCCATGGGCGTGCCGCTGACGCCCGTGCCGCCGTGCGCGTACGGGAGGACGCCGGTGATGATCTTGGTCGCGTCGATGCCTGGGATGCGGGCCGAGTTGAACACGCCTGACGTGATCTTGGTCGCGTCGAGCGACGGAATCCGAGCCTGGTTGACGAAGCCCGAGGCTATCTTGCTGCCGTCGAGCGGCGGGATGTCCTCGTTGGCTAGACCGCGGAACGTGGGCACCGCGGCGGCGCCCTCGACCGGGCCGCCCAGGAAGCGGTTGCGGACCTGCGGGATCAGGTTGACCTCGAGGGTCCCGGCCGTCGTGATCGGGCCGTTCTCGACCTCGAACACGGCCGTCGGCATCGACAGACCGACGCTGGACACGCCGCCGGGGTCCGAGCTGGGGAGCCACGCGTTGCCGTCGAACACCTTCAGCATCGGCGACTGGCCGGCCGTGTCGAGCCACATCTCGCCGACGGTGTTGCCGGGGTAGCCGTTCGCGCCGGAGTTGGGGGCGAGCTGGCCCACGGCCGTCGGCCCGACCTTGAACAGCGAGCCGTCGCGAGCTTTGAAGAATAGGCCTGGCTCCTGCTCGTTGAAGTTGAGCAGGGGCATGCCGTTGGCCAGGACGTTGGGATCCGGCCTGAGCTGCACCTGGTCAGTCCTGAGGAACTGGATCTGGGTTGACATCTATCCTCCTCAGGGAACGATCGTCAGGATCCCGTTGTTGTTCCAAACGGCACCTGAAGGCAGCCCGGTGGTTGTCGTGGGCGGGATGAAGACGCTCGTCTGGGTCACCTGCGAGCTCACGGTCGCCCAGCCCGTCGCGAGCCAGACCTTCAGCAGCGGCGTCGGGTTCGTGCTCGTGTCGAGCCACATCTCGCCGACGGACCTCTCCAGGTAGTTGGTCTGCGGCGGCGGGTCGTTGCCGACGAACGTCGGGCCCACCTTCACGAGGGCGCCCGTGTCCGTCTTGAAGAACAGGCCCGTGGACTGCGTGTTATAGTTGACAGCCAGCTGGCCCGTGGCGAGCGTGTCCGGCGTCGGGCGCCTCCCGTAGTCGCCGGAGCGGATGTGCTGTACCGTGAACGCCATGGGGGCTTCTGCTCGGGTCAGGTGGTCTTACGGCGGCGCGGCGCGCGCGGCTTGGGCGCCTCTGGCGCCGGCGCGGCCTCCTCTATCTCGTGCGGCATCGGCTCGCGCGGCCAGAGGATCTGGAAAGGGTCTTCGGTACTCTGTGGGAGGTCCCTCAGGGCTTGGCGGTAGCGCTGCCACGCCTCGGGCGCGGGCAGGCTTTTCTCGAGCCACGGCATGATGCGCCTATCGCTGAGATTCAGCAGATCATCGCGCTCGAGGCGCATCTGGGCAATAGCGCTATTCCTGGCGTTCCGCAGGTCGATCGAGCTCCTCTCGACGACTGTGTACGCCATGTCGTCCGGCGACCACACGCACCTGTGGGTGCGCTCGTCGAAGTCCGTCGGACGCTCGTAGGGCCCCGACCAGCCGGCGAATGCCAGCAGCTCGGGCGTGATGTCTTTGGTCGTGCGCGTCAGGCCAGAGTCGGGGAGCCGCACCTTCTCGGGCAGCGGCTCCGGCTCCTGGCCCTGTAGCGAGTACAGGTCTGCCATTGTTTAGACTCGGGGTTTCGTGCGGTCAGCTATCTCAGCTGATCTCTTCGTAGCTGATCACCACTTCCAGGCCGTTTGTCGCGTCGGAGGTGATGAAGTCCAGCTTGTCGCCCTGCTCCAGGTAGAGGGGGGCGGTCTTGTCTACCAGCACCAGGGTGGAGTCGGCGGGCACGGAGATCGTGTTCGCGACCTTGTAGCTGGAGGCGGCCGGGGTGGCGCTCGCGTCGAAGAAGAAGCAGGTCACGTCGACGGCAGACGTGCCGTCCACGTTCGCGACGTACACGGAGTTGACCTTCAGCAGCTTCTCGGCGGCGGGCGCGGCCGGGTTGGTCAGGACGGACTGGGCGGGGGAGGGTGCGGCGGCGGTCAGCGCGGCGCCGAGCGTCTTCCCGTTGATGTTGGTGACGTTAACGATGTTGATGGCCACTTTCTGGTCCTCTGTGAAATCTAGTGGGGGAAGGGGTTGATCAGATGGCGAAGATCAGGGTCATCGCGATCGACTTGCCTGTCGTCGAGATGGGGCTGCTCGAGAAGCTCAGGTTGCCGGCGCCGTCAGTGATGATCGCCTGGCCGGCCGAGCCGTCCGCGTTGGGGAGCTTGAACGTCACGTTCGAAGCGATGGACGCGGGTGCCTGCAGGGCGACGTAGTTCGTGCCGTTGTCGCTGTCCTCAAAGATCTTGAGGGTGCCGGCCTGGGAGCTGTTGCCAAGGATCTCGACGTTGCCGGCGTTGTCGACCACCAGACGGTTCTGACCGTTGACGGACGAGATGAGGGATGTGGTGCTGATGATCGCCATTAGTCTTGGACCTCTTCCATGAGGAGCTTGAACACTTTGCCGGTCTTGTTGCTCCGCAGGGTGAGGAATTGATCCTCCTCGATCATCGTCCAGTCGCCGCGGTCATTCTTGAGGTGAAGGTCACCCGTGAAGATGTTCGCGAAGCGCTGTGAGGTGGATCCGAGGTTGCGGACGTTGTCTGTGTTCGGCAGAATGTTGCCATCCACTGTGACCGTGCTGCCCAGGGGGCCGTTGGTTGCGTCGACGCGGAAGTAGGTTCCGTCCAGGTTATTGGTGCTACCGGAGCCGACCCACTGGGCCGGGGGGCCAACTGCGACTGCCACGTACGTATTGCCCGAGGCCGGGTCAGTGTACGTCTGCCCCACCACTGTAGCTGCGGGGAAGTTGATAGCCATCAGTCAATGGCCTCCATAACGATTTTGAAGGTTTTACCCGATTTGTTGTTCCTGAGGGTCAGGAACTCCTCCTCCTCGATCACCGTCCACGAGCCGCGATCGTTCTGCAGGTGAAGGTCACCCGTGTAGATGTTCGCGAAACGGAACGACGGCGAGCCCAGGTTGAACGCGTTGTCGGTGTTCGGGAGCAGGTTGCCGTCGATGTTGATCTTCGACGTCTGGATGGCGCCGACCGCGATCTTGGCGCCCGTGATCGCGTTGTTGGCGATCTTGGCATCGGTCACGGCCAGGTTGGCCAGCTTCAGGGTGTTGATCGAGAGGTCGGCCACCGTGTTCTGCGTGATCGCAGCCCCGAGTACCACGGCCGAGAAGCTCTGGCCGAAGGTGGGGATGTTGCCGGCCGCGAACACGATGGTCGAGCCGACCACGGTGTAAGCCGTCGAGGGGTTCTGGTAGACGCCCGCCTTGTGGACGATGAGCTGCTGCGGGTTCACAGGCGTGAACGCGAAGCTGCCAATCGCCAGGTTGAACGTCGTCGTGACGCCGTCGAACGAGCTGGAGATGTCGTCGATGACGCGCACGGCCGCCACGCCGGAGCTGTTGGGCGCCGCGTCGATCCACTGGTCGCTGGTGCCGTCCTCGTAGAAGACGTACAGGCGGCCGGAGGAGGAGTTGAACCAGAGGTCCCCCTCCTGGGGCGCCGGCGAGGTCGGGGCGGTGTCGCTGACCGAGACCTGCGCGCCACCGCCGCCGGAGGCTCCCCAGCTGAGGACGCCGGAGCCGTTGGTGACGAGGGCCTGGCCGAGGGTGCCGTCGGTGGCGGGCAGAGTCCACAGCACGTTGCTGGAGATGGCGCCGGGCGCCTGGAAGCCCACGTAGTTGGACGCGCCGACCGAGCCGCTGTGGAAGCGGAGGTCGTTCTGGTTGGACAGGCGGACGGCGTTCTGGAAGTCCGTGATCGAGGCGACAGTCAGCGTGTCGGTCGAGGCGTTGCCGACCGTCACGTTGCAGTTGAAGTTCGCCGTGCCGTTGACGGTGATGATGTCGCTCGTGCAGTCGTTGCCGAGCGTCGTGCTGCCGTCGACCGTCAGGTTGCCGGCGATCGTGCCGTTGCCGCCGACCGTCAGGTTGCCCGCAATGTTGCCGGTGCCGAGGTCGGACCAGCTCGTGCCGTCGTAGCCGCGGAAGACGTCGAGGGTCGTGTCGAAGCGGATCATGCCCGCGACGGCCGGGATCAGCGACTCGTCGGTGTTCGGGCCCTGGGGCACGCGGACGTAGCTGTTGGCGCCGGAGCCGTTCGCGATCAGCGTCGAGACGGTCAGGGCCTTCGACAGTGTGAAGTTGCCGGTCGTGTCGTTGACCTGGAAGCCGCTCGCCGGGACCCACTGGGTGCCGTTGTAGATCTTCATCACGGCGTTCGAGTACGCCGCGCGGCCGTCGAGCCAGAGCTCGCCCTTCACGTTGCCGACGGGGCCGACAGCGGAGGCGTTCGGTGGGGACCCGCTCGACGTGATCGCCGCGGGGCCTACCTTGAAGAGTGTGCCGTCCGTCGCTTTGAAGAACAGTCCGGGCTCGTCAACGTTGATGTTGACTGCGGGCTGACCATCAAGCAGCGAGGCGGGGTTCGGTCTTTTCTGGGCGACCGAAGACCGCAGAAGCTGGATGTTAGTGGTCACTGCATGACGCCTGCGAAGGCCAAGGTGAAGTTAGAAATATCTTATCCGTACGGGGCCGGTGGCGCAACTGGCACGAGCGGGATGTTCGTGTTCAGCAGGATGTCGCCGGTCCCGGCAGCCACTGTCTTACCCGAGAAGACGTACTCGCCCTTCTCGTTCGTGCCGGTCGAGTAGACCTGGCCGCCCCACAGGGCGGTCTGCATGAAGTCGAAGCGCTCGCGCAGCGACAGCTGGGTGGTCTGGTACTGCGGCAGGCCCTTGGTGTAGTTGATGTAGCCGCACCACTCCCACGTGTGGTTGCCGCAGCGGATCACGGACGGACGGTTGAACTCGACCGGCCACGTCCCGGTGGACAGCGCGTAGCCCGAGCCGGTCACGGCGGGCATCGCCGACGTGGGCATGTTGCGGTTGGACCACAGCTGCGGGCGCAGCATGGTGTCGATCTCCGAGTACTCGTACCCGATGAGCCTCAGGAGGCGGGCCATCGAGAGCTTCGACGGCGACCACCACGGGTCGTACTTCGACGGGTCTACCACGCCGTTGGTGACGATGCCGAGCGTCGCGGTGCTGTCGTCCTCGTCGATGACGTAGTTGACCACCATGTCGGGGAGCTCGTACTGCAGCCCGCGCGGGTAGGTGGCGTTCTGGGGGTAGGCCGACGTGTAGGGGTCGGACGCCATCTCGCTGAGGGACTCCGCGCTGATCCAGGCCTCGTCGATCGGCGAGCAGTACTCGAAGTTCTTCGACCTGGCCCACACCGACAGGTCGTTGATCGGCGCCCGCTTGAACATGCCAGCCGCCAGATCGTTCGTCTGCGGGTAGAACAGGCGGCTGTTGTACGTGGAGTACTGGCCGTTCGCGTAGGGGATGTTGACGCCGTCAGCGTACCCGTTGTCGGACGTCGACACCCACGGCCGGAACCCGTCGACCAGCGAGATGGTCACGTAGTAGCTCTCGGTGCCGACGACCGGCGTGATCAGCGGCTCGACGCCGTTGGGATTGTCGCCCTCGCGCTTGGTCCTGGCGTCGGCCACCTGGAACACGTGCGCCCAGCCGCCCTTCTGCCCGGGGTCGAGCTGGGTGTTCGGGCGGACGAGGTTGGCCACGCCGGTCTGAGGCTTCTCGGCAAAGCGCAGGATGAACTGGGCCTGCGGCGGGCGGTGGAACTGCGAGGTGTTCTGCACCCAGAGGCTGTACTGGCGGTCGATGGCGGGCCTGGGGTCCTCGAAGCGCTTGACGTACGGGACCGAGAGGAAGTCCGGGCTGAGCCCGGCCTGGATGGCGGAGTGGATCTCGTTGGTGCCTGCGTCGACGTGGAGCATGTGCCCGTCCGGCGTGACCGGGTTGGACGTGCCGTTGTCGCCGTCGATCCTGGCCTTGTACTCCGTGCCGTTGCGGGTGTCCTGGACGTAGACGTACGTCTGGTCCCGGAGCGTATACGGCGCGATCGTCGGGGCGTAGAAGGGCTCCTGGAAGACGATCGAGGTGGTGGTCGTGCTCGAGATCCTGGTGTTGATGAAGCGCTTGATGGTACTGTTCTCGACCATCTCCTGCGTCACGATCGCCGGCCGCCTGACGCCCTGCACCGTGAACCCGCGGTCGGGCTCGAGGGCCCCGCCGGTGGTGCCGATGCCCGCAAAGCCCTCCGCGCGCAGGGCGACCCCGCCGAAGTTGGAGTTGGCGTTCGTCACAGCGATCTCGCCGCCGCTGCGCGCCCAATAGTTCATCGCCAGGCCGATGGCGAAGGAGGACACGATCTGCACGAAGCCGTTGCTCGTGGCCTTCGTGGCGAAGTGCCTGGTGTCCGAGACGTCGGACGGCAGGCCGGACGACTTGCCGTCCTGGCCGGGGATGTCCAGCGCCAAGCGGTAGAAGAACCGGATGTCGTCCGTCTTGACCGCGGTGATGAGGTAGTTCATCGCCTGCTCCCTGGTCGTCTCGGAGACCGGGAAGCCTATCGACTCGGCGTACGCGTCGCGCAAAGACGACCACTCCTCGTCGTCGTACACCTCGTACACGTCGGGATCGTTGTTGACCGAGACGACCGTGAAGTTGCAGCTCAGGGCGGACTTGAAGCCCCTGACCGCCTCGCCGTTGACGCGCATGCCGCTGATGCCCCACTGCGAGCGCAGCGACACGTTGAACGCGTATGGGGAGGAATTCTCGACCGAGTTGGTCTCGACGTTGGGCACCTCGGGAGTGCTCGCCGTGATGATCGTCTCCCCGGGCGCGATCTCGGCGTTCGATGCCGTGCCCGAGAAGCTGAGCGTCGAGAAGGCCCTCTGCACCTTGTCATACAGCCCGTCGAGCTCGAGGTCCGTGGCGAACTGGATGGCGGTCAGGCGGTGGGCCGTCCCCAGCGTCATCCTGAGATTGAGGAACAGCCCAGGCGTCGCGCCGGGCACCGGTGTCTCGGGCAGCTCGCTGCGAATCACGGCGAGGCCCGTCTGCACCTTGCGCAGGCGGAACTTGTAGGCGTCGATCGGGTCGGCGTAGTACTCGCCCTGGGGGAGCGTCGGGACGCCCGCGTAGGAGCGGCTGACGCCATCGGGGTACGTGAGCGTGACGCGGTCGCCGTCCAGGATCTCGTCCTCGTCCTCGAGCGCGGTCACCAGCGTGCGGTAGCCGTGCGGGCGCAGCGACATGAGCACGGCCACCTCGAAGCTCTGGCCAAGGATCTCGGTCACCGAGCAGTCGGCGATCTTGTCGCGGAAGGTGAACGAGGTGAGGTACGAGTTGCCCGTCCACTTGAGGATGGCGGACCTGGCCGCGATGGTCTCGGGCTCGTTCTCGAAGGCCGCCCTGGACCAGGCCGGGTAGTACGTCGGCGTGATCAGGGTCTTGCGGAGGTCGAGGCCGAAGATAGTCGTGCCGCGGGGGACGACCAGCCCGCCCTCTGGCGGGTTGAAGTATGACAGGTGCCTCTGCGTCACCGCCTGGTCCTCGACGAAGACGTCCGTCTGCGCCTCGAACTCGGAGAAGGTCAGACCGGGCTCATTGTAGACGACGTTCCTGCCCGGCAGTAGGAAGACGGAGAAGCGGGCGTTGAAGGCGTCGTCGGGGCGCCCCCGCAGGATCGACCTGCGGGCGACCTCGATCATGGCCCGGTTGAGGGTAACGAACGGGCGAGCGTAGCCGTCGTTCGACAGGTCGTCAGTGGCCTGGGGGAACTCGGAGCCGACAAAGATGGCAGTCACGGCGCCCCCGAACATCGGGGACGACACGGGCATCCACCTGTTCATGGCGGGCACCCACAGGTTGAACGTGCCGTTGCCGGTGTCGTACCACGACTCACCAGAGCCGTAGCCCACCTCGCTGGCCGGCGGCTGCGGGCCGATCGACGTCGGGCCCGCTTTGGCGATCTCGCCGTTGTTGGTCTCAAAGAAGAGGCCCGGGTCGCTGGCGTTGGTGTTGAGCGCCAGCTCCCCGGGTTCCAAATACTGCTCGGCCGGGCGCTTCCCCAGGATCGAGGAGCGCTTATGCTGTATGCGTTGGGCCATCTGCGTCGGGCGTTGAAGAACGAGCGGCCGGCGTAGGGCCGGCCTCCTTGTCGTCGGCGAACTCCCAGCCTATGTCGTCCCCGATCTGGTACCGCTTGTCCGCCTTCCACTCATCGAAGGCGTCCTGGAACGACTTTGGCATGGCAACCGCCGGCGCGTGGTTGCTCTATCTTTTACCCGGCTGCCGCCCGGTGCGTCTACTTCTTCTTCGCGCGCTTCCAGAGGTCGGCGTCCGCCTTCCTCGCGCCGCCGGAGCCCGTGATGAACGAGTTCACGCGGCCCATGGCCCACTGCTGCGGCGCCACGCCGGGCCTGTGCCCGGACCGCCACGCCGCCATACCGCGCTCGTACACGCGCCTGAGCACGCCGAGCGGGATGCCGGACTTCTCGGCCTTCTCCTTCAGGGACGCGGACGTGCCGTCCTCGCCCATGTCCTCGGAGTCCTTCTTGCCGTACATGCGCTCGTAGGCCTCGGTGGCCTTCGACTTGGGCATCTCGCCGCCCTTGCGCTTGCGGTACGCCTTGTCGGACTTCCAGTCCTCGTACACCTTGCCAGCCTTCTCGCCGGACCGCGCCTTCTCCTGGGTCTCCTCGGCCTCGCGCTTCGCGACGGCCTGCTCACTCTTCGTGAGACCCTTGGCGTAGTCCGGCTTCAGCCCTTTCCCTCGGCGTACCCGAACCTGTTGAACGCGGAGTAGCCCTCCGGCTCCTCCTCTTCGTCCTCCTCCTCGACCTCCAGACCCGGGCCGTACATCGCGTAGTCGTGCACGGCGGACATGTAGTCGGCGGCCAGGGTGATCTTGGCCTCCATCCACGCCTCGATCTCCGGCATGCGCCCGGCCATCATCTCGGACTCCATCATCATGATGAGGTGCGAGGTGTCCGCCTGCAGCTTGCGCAGCTGGGCGAAGGCCATGCGCGTGTCCTCCTCCGAGAACGTGGGCGTCGGGTACCCGATCGCCATCGCCTGGCGCTTGCAGCCCCTCTCGGCGTAGGAGTCCTTCATCTCGGTGACGAGGCCTAGCGCGTACTCCTCGTACGACTTGGCCTGCTGCTTGCTGGCGCCGCACATCGACAGGGCGATGGCGACCGCTTGCTTCTGGTCCTTGACGACCTTTCCCTTCTCGCCCGAGTGCAGCGTCCCCGCCTTCCACTCGCGCATCACGTCGGCTACGCAGCCTTTTCCTTTCTTAACTGGCATTGGTCAGGCCTCGGGCATTTTCTTGGTGCATGCCGAGAAGAGCATCGCGAGCACCTTCTCGACGGCGTCGGGCGCGAAGCCCTGGGCGTTCAGGTTCCTCCTGAGGGAGTTGCGGCGCTGCTCCCACGTCTTCCCGGAGGACTTGCTCCGGGCGCAGATGTCGCGCGTCACTTCTCCCTCCCGAACATCAGCATGTTCTTGATGGCGTCGACCTGCTCGACAAGGTAGTCCATCTTCTTCGCGCCGTCGCTCATGCGGTGGACGAACTCCTCGCGCATGACGAACTTCTGCGGCAGGTTGATCTCGAGGTCGCGGAGCTCCCTCTCGATTTTTTCAATGTGGCCCTCGTTCCTGGCCACGAGCTCGACGATCTCGGAGAATCGCCGGTCGATGTGTTTTCCGTTGCGGTCGGCGGCCCAGCCGGCAGCTCCGAAGATGGAGATGACGACTGGGATAACGATTCCGCTGATCATCTCGATCATGGGGCTGTCCGGCTCCGCCTCGCGTCAGAACAGCCCGAGCAGCCGCTCGGCGGGCCCGAGTGGGACGGACGCCTTCGCCAGGTCGACGAGCTTGTCCTTGTCGACGCCCTCCTCCATTTTCAGCACCATCTCGGCGATCTCCAGGGACTTGCGGCCCTCGGGGGTCGACGGGTCGAGCTGCTTGGCCTTGGCGACGTCCGGCAGGAACCGCTCCTTCGCCAGTTGGACGGCCCGCTGGGCCTCCTCCCTGGTCAGCTCGCCGTCGCCGACGGAGTAGAAGGCCAGCTCGAGCACGGTGTCGATCGTGCTGCCGCTCCAGCCTGTGTAGTACTTGTCCAGCAGCGGGTCGACGACGTCGTAGACCTTGGCCAGCAGGGGCGCGTACTTGCGCGCGTTGACCTTCTCGAGCACCTTCCTGGCGCCCATGGTGGCGACGCCGATGATGATGCCCGCGAGGGCGGGGTAGAGGGGTTCTAGGAAAGTAGGCATGGCGCCCTCCTGCGTGTTACTCTGGGAGGCCGGACTTCCCGGCCCTCATACGGTCGCGCACGGTCTTCGGGAGGCCCTGCTCCCAGCCGTGCTCCTTCGCAATGCGGATGATTGCGCGCATCACCGCGTCCGGGTCCTTGGCGCGGCCCACGGAGGACCAGGCCGCCGACACGTCGCCGGGCGACGCGATCGGGAACGACATGTCCGGGCCGGCGAAACCGCCCTTCATCTTGCCGTCCTGGAGGGCCTTGCGCATGTCGCCGGACCACTCGCGGTGGTTGACACCGTAGGCCTCCTCCTGGTAGTTGACCCGGTTCTGGCGGGACTGCTCCATCCGGGCGCGCTTGCGGCCCATGATCTCGCGCATCACGTCGTCGCCGACGACGTAGTTGTCGCGGTCCTTGGGGATGAGGGCCTCGACCCTCTCGCGGCGCTCCTTGTTCTTCTTGAGCAGGTCGCCGACGGGGATCACCTGCCCCACCAGCGTGTCAGTTAGGTTCATCATCAGAGGGGTCCTCCTCCTCGGTTTCGTCTTCGGTTACGTCGGGCTCGGTTTCCTCCTCTTCGCCCTGGGTTTCCTCGGGCGCGTAGTCCTCGTCCTCCTCCTCCTCCTCCTCCTCTTCCTCGCCGTCTTCGGTCAGCGCCGCCAGCTCGGCCTTGAGCTCGGCGATCCTGGCCGCGATGTCGTCGGCGTCGGGCTCGGGCTCCGGCTCGCCGTCGCCATCGGGTTCCTCGCTTTCGTCCTCTTCTTCCTCGTCGTCCGCGGGGCCGAGCAGCTCGTCGAGCATCGCGTCGATCTCCTCGTCGGTCGTGTCCTCGTCGATGCCCTCGAGCATCCGCTGGACCAGCGCGTCAAACTCCGGGTCGGCGTCGTCGTCCCCGTCATCGCCGGGGTCGGCTTCCCCCTCGCCGTCGATCTCGGCGAGCACCTCGTCGATCATGGCGTCGAGCTCCTCGTCGGACATGTCCGACAGCTCGAGTTCGTCGTCGTCGGCCGGGAGGTTGCCCTCGCTGTCGCGGAGCGCGGCCAGCAGGTCCTGCTGCTTCTGCTCGACGTCCTGCCTCTCGCCGCGCCCGTCGGGGTACTGCCAGAGGCCGGTCTTGTCGAGCCACGCGGACCGCACCGGTGCGGTCTCGACGCCGAGCGTGTCGGAGCCGACCTTGACGCCCTGCTCCTCCGTCTCCTCGGCCTTCTGCAGCTGGGCGGCGTAGGCCTGCTGGAGCTGCTCGTAGGCCTCCTGGGAGAAGCTTCCGAATCCGGACATGTTGTTTCCGTGGGTTGGTACCCACGTGTCTTACCCGCCCAGCTCCTTGATCTGGTCCATGATAGCCTGGCGCCCGGCCTCGTTGACCTGGCCCTCGAGCGCCCTCTCCAGGCCCTCGATCCGGCTGGCGTTGCCGCCGCCGCCGGCGCGGGACCCGCCGCCGCGCCCCTGGCGTTTTGGCTTCGCGGGCTTAGGCCCTACCTTCTTCTCGCCGGCCACGGAGCCCCACTCGACCATGATCGGCTTGCCACCCTGGATCGCCCAGCCGTATGCCTTACCGTCGATCACGACCTTCTTGTTGTTGGTCGGGTCGGAGCCCTGCGACTTGGCAGCCTTCTCGAGCTTCTCCTCCATGGGGGACTTGGGCTGCTCCTTCGGCTTCGGCTGCTGGCCTGCGGCCGCCGGCTGCCCGGGCTGCTGCGCCTGGGGCTGCGACGGCGCCGCGCCCTGCTGGGCGGGCTGCGCGGCCGGGGCCTCCCCGATCTTGCGGCAGACGCCGAAGGTCATCTTCTCCCCGGGCCCGCACTCGGCGAAGTCGCTCTGCGCCCACTCCTTCTCGACCATCGCCTCGAGGTAGCGGATGATCGCGTCCGGCCTATAGCCGTTCGACTCCAGGTAGTCGACGACGCGCTGCTCTGGTGCTCTGTCTGTCATAGGTAGGCTGCCGCCAAAAATTCGTCGTCGGATACCTTGCCGCGCTCTGCGAGCTGCTCGGCTAGTGTGAGGAGCCGCTCGGCCTCCGCCTCGTCGCCCTTGAACAGGGCGGCCTTGCGCTTGGTCATCAGCTCCACGTACTTGCTGGCCATGGTGTGTGTGGTGTCGGTGCTCTTCGTGGTATTATGCGGGCTAGACGCCGTCGTACAGCATCTCGACGTACGCTTTGGCGGCCGTCTCCGACATGCCGTCGAGGACCCGGTCGATGTGCTCCGGCTTGTTCCGGATGCCCATGCCGCGCATGCGGTTGGTGTCGATGTCGAGCTCCTCGAGCGCGCGGTTGACCCTCTCCTGGTTGCGGCGGAAGCGGTAGTAGGCCGGGGCCTCGCCGCCGCTCGCCTTGTAGCGGCCGATGAACCGCTCGGACTGCCAGTCGCCCTGGTTCGTGCCGAAGGCCTCCATGAGGGCGGCCTTGTAGCTGGGCTGCGCCAGGCCGAAGTCGATCGCCTGCATGCGGCCGGTCGCCTTGTCGTAGAAGACGTTGTTGCCGTGCATGTCGTTGTGGGCGACGCCGGCCAGGTGGATGTCGCGGCGGGTCCGGATGTACTCCTCGAGGACCTTGTTCTTCTCGGCGGCCGAGCGGGGGTTGTACTGGCCGACCGGGACGCCCTTGGCCTCGCCGATGCCGAGGTAGCCCTGGCCCTCCTTCACGTGGCCGCCATAGCCGGCGCCGACAACGCGCATGTTCGGACTGACGACTGCCCCGTGGAACTCGGGGACGCGGCCGGTGCTCTGGAGCTTCTGCCACACCTCGGCCTCGTGCTCTCCGATCTTGCCCTGCTTGATGACGCCGGGCGGCGGGCCGTCGGTGCGGTAGGCAGCGCCGAACGCTCCTTTGGCCAGCAGCCGATTGTTGGTCTGGCCGTAGGTAGCGATCGGATCGTAGTCTTTTACCGCCCGGTCGAGCTTCCAGCCGGCCTTCACGGCTGTGGCGGTCGTCATACCAGCAGTGACCTTCACGGGGCCGGCGGGTGTCACCCCGCGGCCGCCGAGCTCCTCCTCGATCTTCCGGCGCTGGGCCGCGCCGAGGTCCCCGCGGCGGAGCACCGCCTGCAGCTTGTCGGTCGGCTGAGCGAGGAACTTCTGGTTGATTTGCTTTGGCTTGGCCGAGGCTATCTCGGGCTGGGCGGCGAGCTTTGCATTCTTCTCCCGTAGCTTCTGACCAAGCTCGCGCCGGGCCTCCCTGCCAGCCGACCCCGGCTGCGCCGCGCGCTTCATCAGGACGGCGGTGCTGGCGTCCTTCGCCCCCGCCTTGACTGGCGCGACGCCGGCCTCGATGTCCATGCGCTTGCGGATCAGGCCCTTCTCGAGGCTGTCGAGGAACGCCTTCTGGTCCGGCTTCTGGTACGCCGGCTCGTTGCGCCTGCGTCTGATTGCCTCAATCTGCCTGTTGACATCCTCGATGGCCGCCTTGCGCGCCTGCGCGTCGCGCGGCTTCGCGGCCGGTTTGGGCTCGGCGCCCCTGCCGCCCTGCTCGCGCCGTTTCAGCTCGGCCTCGATGGCCTTCCGCTGGTAGGCGTAGAGCTTGCGGTTGTCCAGGTACTCCTGCAGCTTCTGCGTGGTCTCCTTCTTCAGGAACCGCTTGTTGACCTGCATCGAGGGCTTTTCCTGGGCCGCCTTCGCGGGCTTCTTGGTCTCCTTGACCGGCGCGGCTGCCTCACCCTTGCGGCGCGCCATCTGCTCGCCCCTGGCCTCGCGATCCTTCCTGAAGCGGGACATGTCCTCGGCCCGTACCCTATCGAAGGCCTCCTGGGCCCGCTTGATCTGGTCCGGGTCGCGGCCGAGTTTGGCGCGCTCCAGCACTTTGCGAACAACATCATAATACGGCCCGGCCAGGTAGCGCTCCTGCTCGAGCCCGCGGACGCGGCGGTCCAGCGTTTCGTTGCCCATGCCGCGGACGCGCCCGACCTCGCTGGCCCTCGCGGCCAGGGCCTCCTCGATCTTCTTCCTCTGGCCCGCGTTGAGCTGCCGCTCGTCGAGGATCTTCTGGAGTTCGCGCGCGTTGCGAACGTTGAGGAACTTCTCGTTGACGACGCCGGTGAGCTTCTCCTTCTTGGGCTCGGCGCCCTTGATGGCCTTTGCCGCCTGCTCCGGGGTCTTCACGCCCTTGACGTCGGCGGGCCTCTGCGTCACGCCCATCCGCTCGTTCAGCCTGCGGACCAGCGACTGTACAGCCTCTGGGCCCTTGACCATCTTGAGACCCTTCTCCTCGCGGAGGCGTTTGTTCTCGTCGAGGATCGACTCGACCCTCATGCCGGCCGCGCGGCCCTTGTTGTACACGTCGCCCTGGCGGTCGCCCGGGCGGTAGGAGATGGGCGTGCCCTTGCGGCACTGGCCCTGCGTCCCGTAGACGCTGCCGTCGGGCCGCTGGCAGACCTGCGCGAAGTCGAAGTCCCCGGCGCCGCCGCCCTCCGTGAACTCGGCGAGCAGCGCGTCGCGCACCTCGCTCTCGAGCGACGGGTCGAAGCCGCCGTGCTGCGTTAGCTTGTCCATGTCAGCCCTCCCCTCCGGCCGCGTTCAGGATCGCCACCCGCTCCGCGGCCGTCAGGCCGCTGGTGGGGCCGAAGCGGGCCTCCACGTCCTTCAGGATCTCCGACCGCGGGCGCGAGTCGTTCTTGGAGCTCGCGATCGCCTGGCCGATGCTCTTGAGGTCGGACTCCTCGAGCTTGAAGCCCCAGCGCATGCGGACGAGCGCCCTGCCCTCGCCCACGGTCGGGTACGCCGTCTGGCCCCTCGACCCGCCCTTCTTGACCCACGCGGCCCCGGCGCTGCCCTGGACCGACGCCTGCAGCATGTCCTTGATCTCGCCCATCTTCGCCGTGGCCAGCATGTCGCCGATCTGCTTCTGCGTCATCAGCGGCATGTTCTCCTTGAGCGCCTGGCGGCGCTGGGCCTTTTCGGCCGCCGCCGCGCTGCCGGCGCCCTTGACCCTGGCCACCTCGTCCGCTGACATCGCGGCGTTCTCCCTGAGCTTCTTGAGCAGCTGCGTGTTGAGGTAGTCCTCCGCCGCCTTACCCGTGAGGCCCTTGGCGCGGACGCCGGCCTCGATGTTACCCTTCGTCTGGTTCGTGGCGGTGCTCACCCAGATCCAGTTGTTGGGCGAGTCCTTGCCGCCCATCGAGCCCGCCAGCCTGTGGTCGAGCTGCATGCCTGTGCTCCAGGGCAGGAACTTGCCGTTGACGTCCTTGAAGTCGTTGTCCATGAGAGACTTGAGGACGGCCTTGGCGCGGGCGTCCTTGGGCTGGTCGCCCCACGCCTCGGCGCGCATGCCGGCCTCGGGGGTCCCCTTGCCGTCGAGCTTGCCGCTCACCTTGCCCCAGGTCTTCTCGGCCTTCATCCTGTCGATGACAAAATTGACCTCGGCCTCAGAGGTGTCGTGGGGCGGCCTGTAGGTCCGGTCGCCGCCGCTCTCGTAGAACTTGACGTACTTCGCGGCCTCGCCCGGGTCCTGCAGGGTCACGCCGGCGGCCTGCCTGCCGCCCGAGACCGTCGCGGATAGCGTGTCGACGGTGTTGGATGCCCTCACGGCCTGCTCGACGCTGAGCTTCTTCTTGACGCCCTCGGCCACGCGGCTGAGCTGCTTGTCGTCGAGCTCCTCGAGCTTCTTCCTGGTCTCGCCGGAGGCGCCGAGGCTGTCGATCAGCCTCTTGCGCTCGCCGGCATCGAGCCTGCACTCCTTAGCGGACGAGATGAAGCTCTCGCCGCACGGGATACCTGTCCCGGCCTTGGCGAACTCGAGCGAGCCGGCCGGCTCGGAGTAGCGGAGCGCGAGTACCCCCCTGGCTCTCGTCTCGAGGCTCGGGTTCCAGCCGCCGTGCTGCTTCAGGCGCGCCATCAGATGTAGGCCCCCGCGATCATCTCGTCTTCGGACACTTTCTTTGCTTTTACCATCTTGCGGGCCTTCTCGAGCAGCGCCCTGGCGTCGTCGTCGCGCCCGGCGCGGCGAGCGATCTTGTACTGCTCCATCACCTTGACGTAGTTGCTCATGTCACACTCCCTCGTAGAGGCTGTCGATGTACTTTTCGGCCTGCGAGCGCGAGATGCCCTGGCGGTCGAGCGGCTGGGCCGGGTCGAAGCCGTCGGCCTTCATCTGCTTGGCGACGGCCTCCTGATTCTGCTCGAACCTGGCGAGCATCGGGCCGGCGTTGGACCTGGGCCCGCTGCCGGACCTCGGGCCGGCCAGGTCCGACAGCATGCTGCCGCTCTTGAAGTCCCCGCTCGAGCCGAGGGTGAGGCCCTCCTGCAGCGCCGACACCGGCGACGTCTTGGCCATACCGAAGTCGATCAGGCCGCCCTTGCCCGTCGCGCTGTCGTAGAAGAAGTTGCCGTCGTGCTGGTCGCCGTGGCTCACGCCGCGCTTGTGCATGTCGCGGTTCAGCCGGACCAGCTCGTCCGCCGCCTTGGCTGACGCCTTGCTCGGGCCGTCATACAGCAGGTCGGTATCCATGATCGCCCTGCCCCTGGCGAGTTCCATCTCGATGAGGTTGCCCTCGTTGCCCTTGATCTTGGGGACGCCGTCCACGCCCTCGAGCTTCTTCTGGGCCGCGACCTCCTCGGGCCCGAGCTCGCCCTTCTTGATGACGGTGCCGTCCTCCGTGCGGCGGACCTGCGCGAAGCCGCCCTCGCCCAGGGTCTTGGCGCTCTCGTACCGGCCGGCCAGCGACCTAGGGTCGCCCCCTCCCGGCTTGACGGCCACGCCCTTCAGGGCCGCCTCCTCGTAGATCTCCTTGGGGCTGTAGTCGAGGCCGCCGAGCGTCCCGTCGGCCTTCTTCCAGAAGTATTTCCCGTCCTTCTTGACGTAGGTATCGTCGCCGACCTGTACCTCCGAGCCGTCCGGCGCGCCCTTGAGGCCGTCCATGGACAGTTCGATCTTGGCGGGCTTCGCCGGCTCCTCCTTCTTGGGCGCCTCCTCCTTGGGGGCGGCTGGCGCCGCGGCCGGCTTGGCGTTGATGGCCCGGAGCTCCTTGATGGCGTCCTCCTTGCTCTTCCGCCCCTCGACCACCTCGAGAGCTATCTGGGCCTTCTTGTTGCCCTTGGCGGCGGCGTCCCTGAGGATCTTCATCTCGCGCGGGCCGACCTCCTTACCCTTCCTGCACTGGCCGCCGGTCCCGTAGTACGAGCCGTCCGCACGCTGGCACCGCGCGAAGTCGAGCACCGCGAGGGCGTCCTCCGAAAAGATTAGGTGGGTGCGCTTCATTTTTCATCCGCACGGTCCATCTGCGCCTTGACCTTCTCGGCCCAGGCCCTGCCCGGGTCGCCGCCCCAGAGCAGCCAGGAGATGAGGCTGTTGGACGGGGGGCTCATCGTGTGGTTCTTCTTGTACGCGGAGTGGCGGGCGAAAAAGCTCACCATGCGCCCTATCGTAGCGGGGGACAGGCTCTGGCGGTTCTTCAGCGACGCGGCGCGCTGGACGCCGGAGCCGACGCCCTCCTCGGCCGCCTGCTTCGTGCTGAAGCCGCCGCGGCCGGTCTTCTTGCGCAGCTCGAGCCCGCGGGCCGCCGCGTCCGCGACGGACTGGGGCGGGCGGAAGTCGATGTCCCCGTACTTCTCGGCCCACTCCGGGTTCTCGGCCCACTCGAGGGCCTCTGGGTTGATGCGTCCGAAGTTGTTCATCAGCTCACGTAGTACTTGCCCTGGCCCTTGGTGCCGGTCAGCTCGTCGAGCCGCCCGCCGACCTGCTCGGCCTTCTTCCTGAGGCGCTTCATGGCCTCGTCGATCTGGTTCACGCGGCCGATCTGCAGGCGCATCTGGGCGACGTTGCGCTCGTTGGAGAGCCTCTTCATCGCGGCGCGGGCGCGGCCGATGAACTTCTCGCCGCGGGCGACCTCGCGCTCGCCGGCCTTGGCGTCGGCCATTGCGCCGCCCTTGGCCGCCCCTGGCTTGTTTGCGAACATCCGGGGATACCTGGCCGCGATGCGTGCCTTGATCTTGGCGTCCGCCCTGGCGGCTCGCTCGCGGGCCACGTCGTCGAACGTCCGGCCGGTGCGCCGGGCTTCGGCCTCGACCTTCGCGTTGCGTTGCAGGCCCTGGAGTTCGTTCCGTAGATCTTTCAGCTTCTTCTTGTCGCCGGACGCCTTGGCGGCGGCGATTCGCTCTTTGAGCACGGACATCCGGTCGGCCTTGGCGTCGGCCATTGCCCCGCCGCCGGAAAGATTGACGCCCCTGGCCTTGAGCTGGCCTTCGACGGCCGCGAGGGCTTGCATCAGGTTGTTGGTCTTGCCCAGATCGCCCGACTTCGCGGCGTCGCCGATCTGCTTGGTGAGGGAGGCGCGGAGCTTCATCGCCTGCTCGTTGCTCACTCCGCCGGACTTCGTCGCCTTGGCCCTCGTCTGCTCGGCCGGCTTGTCGCCCGCCTCCTTGCCCTTGCGGCACTGGCCCGACGTCCCGTAGAACGAGCCGTCGGCCCGCTGGCAGCGGGCGAAGTCCAGCGCCTCGAGCGCCTCCTCGCTGAAGTTGTCGAAGATGCTGTCGTGGACTCGCGCCATGTCAGCCGCGCTCCTTGATGATCTTGCGGACGCGTGCCGCCTCGGCGCGCTGGGCAGGGGTCATGCGCTCGCGCTCGTTCTGCTGGGCGATGCGCATGCGCTCGCGGCCCATCTTCTCGAGCTCGCGCTCGCCGCGATTGAAGAAGCGCTCCCGCTCGCGGAGCTGGCGCGCGACCTCCTTAAGGCGGGCCTTGCCCTCCTTGGTGGGCTCGGCCTTGACCTTCCTGGCCTGGTCCTTGTACGCCCGCTCGAGCCTGTCGAGCTCGCCCTTGCGGCCCCTCTGGTCGGCCATCTTGTCGCGGATCATCCCGCGGAGCTCGTTGTCGCGCTGGCGGCGCTCCTCGCGCTTAGCGTCAGAGCCCGCCCGTCTCGCCGCACCGGCCGCGCCCGCCTGGGCCTGGCGGTTGGCCTCGTTCGCCTTCTGGCGCTCGGCCCGGGCGGCCTGCTCCTTCGGCGTCAGCTGGCTCGCCGTGCGGCCCATCTTCGCCGTCTCGGTCCGCTCGGCGCGTTCCTTGATGATCGGGGCCTTGCCTTGCTCCCTCTCGAGCTTCTTGGCCTTCTTGGTGAGGCTGTTGTACCTGGCGTCCTCGTTCGCCCGCTCGGTACGGAGCATCTGCACCTGGCGGAGGAGGTCCTTGTTCTGCGGGTCCTTCCTCAGCCTGGCGACGGCCTCGGCCTCCCTCTTGCCGATCGCGCGCGCCTTATTGTAGGCCTCCTGGGCCCTGGATCTCACATTTTCGGCGCGCTCGCCGGTCTTGCCCACCCTGACTGGGGCCTTCTTGGCAGCTTTGCCCTCTCCGGCCGCGGCGCGCGCGCTCGCGCGCTTGGATGCCTCGGCGATGGCCCTGTTGATCTCCTCGGGGGACTTGCCCTTGAGTCTGTCCCTGATCTTGCTCAGCTCGTCCTTGAGCATGCGCGCGCGAGCATTCTTGGCCGACGTCTTGGCGCCTCCCGCCGCGCGGGCAGCCTCTACCGCGGCCTTGGTGCCCTCACGCCGCGCCTTGCGGATCTCCACACCCTTCTTGCCCTCGGCCTTGGCCTTCTCGGCTGCGACCCGACCACCGCGCGCGCCGGTGCCCTCGCGCGGGGGCGCCGCGCCGGCCTCGGTGCCCTTGCGGCACTGGCCGCTGGTGCCGTAGAAGCTGCCGTCCGGGCGCTGGCAGCGGGCGAAGTCGTAAGCCTCGGAGAACTGCTCCGAGTCCTGCATCTTTAATTCGGCGAGCGCCCGCGCGTTGCGCAGCGCCTCGTCGGTGAAGCGATCCTTTCTCATGGTCGTCTGCTTTAACGCGGGACGGGAGCCCGCCTCGTAGGGTTTACCCGAGCGAGCCGACCCAGTCCAGGTACTCCCTGGCGACCTGCTCCTGCTTGGCCTGCCGGTCCTTCGCCGGCTTCGACGCCCCGGCCTCCCCGTACCGCTCGACGTAGTCCCGGACGCGCCTGCCGCCCTCGCCGCCGACGGCGTCCAGGTTCATGAATTGCGCGCCCTTGGTCCAGTCCTGCAGCGCCCTCCTCGGGTCGCCGGACGTCCGGCCGCTCAGCCCGAAGTCGATCAGCATCGGCCTGTCGCCGTCGACCATCCACTGCAGGCTGTGCATGTCGCCGTGGTAGAAGCCCTTGCGGTGCAGGAACAGCACGGCCTTCGCCGCCGCCGTGGCCTGCGCCTCGTTGAACCTCACGCCCTTCTCGCCCTCGGACGGCCTGTAGTCCTTCCAGATCGTCCGCCCGGGCGCCAGGTCCATGACGATCTCGCTGTCGGAGGCCCTGTGGAGCTTGGGGCTGTGGCCCGCGTCGCCCATGATCTTCTGCAGCTCGGCCTCGTGCTCGCCGAAGCTGCGGCCGGGCACGTTGGTCTTGCGGATCAGCCCCTGCTTGCGGTCGATCTCGACGGCCCCGTAGTTACCCTTCGTGAGGTACTCCCACTCGGCCCCCTCGATGTCGACCTCGCGGCCCTTCCTGCACTGCCTGCCGTCGGCGATCCCGTAGCGGGACCCGTCGGCCCTCTCGCACGCGGCGAAGTCGAAAAGGGCCCCGAGAACCTCCCGGGACCCGTCGCCGAACGCGGTTGTGTACCTGTCGGCCCTAGTCATCGTATCTGTCGAGGATGTGCGCGATCACCGAGTTTCTCACTATGTCCTCCTTCTCGAACTGGACGATGCCAACGTCGCGCATGTCCCTGAGGCGGTACACGGCGTCGAGCAGCCCGTTGTCCCGGCGGAACACCTCCAGGTCGGACTGCTTGGTGTCCCCAACGATCGCCATCCGCGACTCCTGCCCCAGCCGGGTCAGGCACGTCTTGACGTGGGACGGGAGCATGTTCTGCGCCTCGTCGACCACGATGAAGCAGTCGTTGAAGGACCTCCCGCGGACGTCCTCGAGCAGCACGGGCTCGATGATCCCCTTCGAGATCACGTAGTCCGCGGCGCCCTGGTTGCGCATCATGACGGGCAGGTTGTCGAGCACCGGGCCGAGCAGCGGCCTCACCTTCTCGTTGAAGTCGCCGGGCAGCGCGCCCCGGCCACGTTGGAATTCCACGCCCACATCGCTCCGGATGTAGACCACTCTCTCCACCTCCCCCTGCTGGACGAGCGTCATTCCTTTCCACAGGGCCAGGAGGGTCTTCCCGGTGCCGGCGTGGCCGTGGGCCAGCGTGACGGCGTTCTTGCCCATCGTGTTCCAGAACTCGTCCTGCCTCCAGGTCATAGCCCTGAAGGGGGTGAGGTCCATACCGCGCTCGCGGTGGACGACGTCTTCCATCTGGCGCCGTACTTTGCGTTTCTCTCTTGCGGTTGGCATTAGGTTGTTCGCGACAAAGGTTCGAGATTCGACTAGGACGAACTCTAGGCGATCATGCGGATCACCCCCTTGGTCTGTGCCATACATGGCTCCCCTGTTCGGAGTCCAGCGGCGGTCTTACCCGGCGGCTAGTCCATGCCGGTGTCGAACGTAAGCCCGCCGCGCTTGCCGCCCTTCCCGAAGTACAGCGACCTCTCGCCGTACGACAGCAGCTCGCGCTTGCCGCCCTTCAGCTCGGAGAAGTCCCGCGTCACGTGCCCCCTGCCCGCCGACTTGCCCCTCGCCCCGACGATCGCCTGGAGCGTGTCGCCAGAGGTGCCGCCGTCGAGGTGGAACATGTAGTACGTGAGCCCCCAGACGACCGCGTCGGTCCGGTCGTCGTGCGGCACGAACGGGAAGGCCGTGAGCTCCTTGATGAAGTCCTGCGTCCACGCGCCCTCGACGAGGTGCACCCTGCCGGCCTCCCACAGGGGCGACACGGTCTGGAGGCGTATCGTCTTGGACCTGAGCGGCTTGAAGCCGTGGATGTGGATCTTGCTCTCCCTCTCGAGCATCTGGATCAGCGACTGGCCGCTGGCCGCCTGCTCGATCGTGAGGAATCTCGCGCCGTAGTACTTCCTGGTCTGCTCGAGCATCGCCAGCAGGTCAGGGAAGCCCCACCGCCCGCTGATGATCTCGCGCACGTAGATGCTGTCCTTGTCGGCCCGCGAGTAGCCCATCACGGCGATCACGCTCTCGTCCGCGCTCTGCTTCTCGGAGAACGCCGTGTCGAGCGACAGGTAGGTGACGTCGAACTCCGGGCAGTCCCCGGGCGCCCTCACGCTGATCCAACCCGCCTTGACGATCGAGCCCTCCTGCGCCGCGGGCCTGCCCTGGTAGAGCGCCGAGAACTTGTCGGAGCCCATGATCCTCTTCTGCGAGAGGAGCATGTCGACCGTGAACGTCCCGTTGCCGGGCCAGTGCGACTCGCCGTTGCGCCTGCCGAGGAGGTCCGTGGCCTCGTTCTCGCAGAGGGCCTCGATGTTCACCCACCGCCACCCGCGCGGGTTGTCCTCCGGGTCCCACAGGCCGTCGCCGTCCATCAGGATGCCGTGGAGGTCCTTCTCGCCGAACCGGGTGCCGATGATCAGCTGGGCCCAGCGGTTGGTGCGCCGGGTGGAGGCCTGCTCGCCCCACCAGTCCTCGAGCTCCTCGAACGCGGCGCGGGAGTCCGATCCCTTCAGCGGGTCGTCGATCACCATCGCGCCGACGCCCGGGCTGTCCTCGTGCGGCGTGCCGGCGGTGAAGCCGGTCAGCACCCCGCCGACGGACGTCGCGAGGATGTACCCGCCGCCCTTCATGTCGTACTTCGAGTCCGCGTGGAAGCCGGACCACTCCGGGAAGATCCTGACGAAGTTCTTGTGCCGCAGATAGCCGTTGATCCCGCGGTTGAACTTGTTCGACAGCTGCTGGCCGTACGACGCGATGATGTGCTGCGTCTGCTCGTCGTGGCCGAGGAGCCACGCGACGAACAGCTGCGCGAGCATCGACTTGCCGGATCGCGGCGCGCAGCTGACGATCAGCCTCTGGTACCTGAGCTGGGCCACGTCCTCGAACGCCGACCCGATGATCTCGTGGAAGTCGGCGACCTGGAGCTTGCCGTCGAGCATGATGTCGGCGAACGCCAGAAAGCAAGAGCGCGCCGCGCGGAACCTGAACTCCTGCAGCACGCTCTTAGGCGCCTCCATGAGCTCGAGCTCGCGCAGGCCGCGCTTGTACACGCGCCAGCTCGAGTGCTCCTCCAGCTGCGACGCGTGGGTGATGATGGGCCTCATTCCTGCTTGCCCTGGCCCAGCTTCTTGAGCAGGTCGTCGACCTTGGAGGTGTACTCCCGGTCCTTCGCCAGCTCCTTCTCGGCCTTGGTCTCGATCTCCTGGATGGCGACGATGTCGCTCATCAGGTCGCGGTGGACCTTGATCGAGCTGTTGAAGATGCTGATCAGGTCGCGGATGGGCGCCTCGCCCATCGTGGCCTCGATGTCCCCGAGTGCCTGCTCGGCCACCTTGAGGACTTTTTCCGCGAGCTTGCTCTTCTGCTCGACGATCCGCTCGTTGCGTCCCTCTGTCACATCGACCTCCTGCATCGTTTGCATCCGCCCGGCTGGACCGCCCCGTTGGGCGAGTACGCCGACCCGTGGGACTGGGTCGGGCCGGAGTGTAGTTTCCTGAGGATCAGCGCGGCCCGGTCGGCGTTGCCGGCCTTCACCGCGGCGTAGTACTCCTTCCAGAGGATGTCACGCCCGTTGTTCATCGTCCTCGGCCTCCATTGTACCGTAGATGGCGTCGAGCAGCTCCTCGAGCGCCGTCTCCTCGCTCTCGAAGCGGAGGAGGAACGACTCGGGGACCTCCGACGCCAGCATGTTGATGTGCGTCCGCCGCATGCGCCTGTAGCGCCTGGGGTCCACCTCGCTGCTGAGATCTGACAGATCCACTAGCGCAACAGTCCTCATCGACGGCTCTTACCCTACTCGGAGATCTCCGGGCCGTCCCGGTCGATCTGCGGCAGGTACTCGCGCGGGTTGAGCAACCTGAAGTCCCTGACGTCGATCCACGCTTGCCCGATCGGTGTGCCACCGATGCGATAATACGATGCGGAGCCCGTGCTGAGTACGGTGCCCTCCTCGGTGGGGAACAGGTCGCCGTTCGCGACGAGGATCGCGATGGCGTCGGTATCTGTCGGGTCCTTGTAGATGTAGGTCTTGGTCGCCACTACATAGCCGTAGCCGTTCCGCGGCATCTGCTTGATCGGGACGATGCCCTCCCCCGGCTCCGACACGCGCTCGAGCGAGACCCGCTGGTTCGGCGACCTGTACAGCGTGCCGGGGAGCTGCATGATTCGCTTGCCCGTGTCCGCGCCGAAGAAGAACCGCACGAACTCCCCGCCGCACCTGAGGTTGAAGATGTAGAACTGGCCGGACTCGTCGGTGGTGCCGGTGTAGACGATCTCGCAGTTGGCGACCTCGCCCGCCGTCATGAACACCTTCTCCGGGTCCCACTTGTAGACGAGGTCGCCGGACTCGTTGAGCTCGACGCCGGCGTAGTCCTTGTCGTAGCTGATCGACTCGTTCGGCGGCGGAAGCACCGGCGCCGTGATGCGCCCGTCGGCCAGGAATTCCCCCGGGAGCAGCCGCTGGGTCAGGTTCGCCGGGAATAGCTTACTGCAGTTGCCCTTCGCGACGCACGGGTCGAGGGCGATGCCGCGGTAGTAGTCCTGGATCGTCAGCGTCCAGCGCTGCGTGTAGGTGTAGTGCGTCGAGTCGGTGAGGCCGGTGAACTGCTCGCTCGTCATCACGAACGGCTCGAGCACCTCGAGGCCGGTCGCACACGGGACCTGGTTGATCAGCGTCTCGTGCGCCGCCGCCAGCAGCTGCACGGCGAAGTCGTGCCCCGAGTTGCTCAGGTAGCTCTGGCAGGCGATATTGATCTCGAAGTTCAGGCTGCGTTCCATCGCCAGCGGCGCCCTGCTCACGACGTTCACGCTCGAGTCCGTGTAGCGCACGACCATCGAGTTGACCATCTGGAGGATGCCCTCCTCGTCAGAGACGTCGGCCAGGCGGACGACGTTGACCCCAAGCGGCACGAGCGGCGAGGACAGGAGCGCGTTCGTCATGAACTGCTCGATCCGCGTGATGGAGTCGAGTAGCATCAGGCCTCCCTCGGGGTCATCATGATGTTGAACACCTTGCCGGTCTTATTGTTCCTGATCGTCAGGGCGTCCTCCTCCTCGATCAGGGTCCAGTCGCCCCTGTCGTTCTTGAGGTGGAGGTCGCCGGTGTACACGTTGGCCCAGCGGTTGGTGGCGCTGCCCAGGTTGTACGTGTTGTCGGCCTCGGGCAGCCAATCGCGGGTGGAGTTGGAGAACGTGAGGACGCCAACCCCGTCGGTCTTGAGCACCGTGCCGGCGTTGCCATCGCCGTTGGGGAGGGTCCAGACGACGGTGCTCGTCAGGTTGGAGCCGGCCTGGAAGCCAACGTAGTCGGAGCCCTGCGTGTCGTCCTCGTAGAATTTCACGACGCCCTGGTCGGGCAGACGCACCTCGTTGATGTAGGCGAGCGCCCCGTAGACCTCGGCGAAGCGGTAGCCAGCCGCACCTAGATCCTTGGTGTTGTCCGCGCTGGGTACGATGTCCGTGCCAACCCTCGAGTTCAGCGTCAGGGTGTTCGCCGGTGATGAGCCGATCGTCGTATCAGCCTGGAAGTTCGCGCTGCCGCTGACCGTGAGGGAGAGTAGCGTGCCCACGGTCTGGAGGCTCGTCAGCGAGGTCACCGACGAGGACACGAGCGTGCCGCTCGTGGGGAGCGTGACGTTAGTCGCGCCGGTCGCCGTCAGGGTGATCCCGAAGTTCCCGGAGGTCTGGAAAGCGCTGGAGGTGACGATCGAGCCGCCGAGGGTGATCGTCCGTCCCGAGGGGTTAGCTACCCCGGTCCCGCCATACAGCGGGTCGATGATGCCTGCTTGCCAGGTGCCCCCGGTGATCGTGCCGAGGGTCGTGATATTGGTCTGCGAGGCCGTCAGCAGGGTGCCGATAAAGCTGTCGGCGTACACGTTGGACACCCTTTGGGCGGGCTGCCCTATGTCGTAGACGCTAGCGGTCGACGGGATCAGGTCCCCCGAGGTTATGAACTCCCAGCGCGTGACCCCGTCGGTCTTAAAACTGATCATCCCGCTCGGAGCCGAGGACGGGTCCGAGACCCGCACCTCAGAATCGCCCTCCGCAATGAAGGAGCCGGCATTGCCCGCCCACCCGAGATTGCCGGAGCCATCGGTCACCAGCACCTGCCCCGAGGTGCCGTCAGAGGCGGGGAGGTTGAGCGTGTAGTCGCCGGCGAGCGTCAGCGGCGCGCGGAGCGCGACGTAGTTCGGGCCGCCGCCGCCCTCGTAGAACCTGATCGACTGCCGGTCGAGCATGTCGAGCGAGGACGAGATCGTCAGGTCGGTTAGGTTTAGCGAGCTAGTCCAGGAAGGAGCGGAGATGCCGTTGGACCGCAGGACCTGCCCGCCCGCGCCGGCCGGCGCCACGCTCAGCTGCGACGCGGTCGAGTACACGACTCCGCCGGCCGCCGGCACGATCGCCCCGCCGGTCCCGCCGTACTGCGTGTCGACGACGCTGCCCTGCCACTGGCCAGCGCTGATCGTGCCGACCTCGAAGATGACGGGCTGGGAGCCGGTCTGGAGCATCCCGTAGATGTTCTGGGCGTGCATGTCCAGCCACTGGAACCCGAGGCCGCCGAGGCTGTAGGTGTTGCCGGCGAGCGGGATCAGGTCGGACGACAGGGTGTTGCCGGTCAGGTCGAGGCTGTCTCCGACCGAGATCTCACGGATCTGCTGGGCCTGGGGGTCCAGCGTGAGGGGGAATCGGTTCGCCATCAGTCCTCGATCTCCTTGAGCATGAATTCGTAGCGCTTGCCGGTCTTGTTGTTGCGGATCGTGAGCGCGCTCTCCTCCTCCACGATCGTCCAGTCGCCGCGCTCGTTCCGGAGGTGGAGGTCGCCCGTGTAGACGTTGGCGAACCTCTTCGCCGGCGAGCCCAGGTTGAACGCGTTGTCGGTCGCTGGCAGGACGTCGCTGTTGAAGTTGATCTTCGACGAGGCGATGGCGGCGGTCAGGCTGATGTCATCGTTGACGATCGTCTGGTCCTGGATCATCGAGCTCGTCACGAGCCCGACCGATCCGGTCGACAGCAGCGTGCCGCCGTCAGCGGGCAGGAGCGTCACCGCGGTGCTCGTCACGGCCTGGGCCTTGAGGCGCATGACTCCGCTGGTCGAGCCCTGGAAGTTCATCCCGTCACCGGTGACGGACGGGGTGTACATCAGCGGGCTCTGCAGCACCTTGTTGGACAGGGTCTGCGTGGCCACGCAAGAGGCCAGCTCGAAGCCCCCGGCCGTCGCGCCGTTGTGCACCCTGATCGTGTTGAGGGTGGTGTCGACGGTGACCTCCCCCGGAGCACCCGCGAAGGCGAGGTTCTCGGAGGTGGTGCCGCGCCTGAACTGTACCTGTGTGGGCATCGCGTCAGAATCCGAAGATGAAGTCGAGGCCGATCGCGGTGGCCTTGGCCGTGCTGGAGACCTGGGCTGTAGTGGCCAGGGTGCCGCTTGTCGGGAGGGTCACGTTAGTCGCGGCGGTCAGCGTGAGGGTGCACGCGTAGGCGCCGGACGTCGTGAAGTTACCCGCGAGTGTTATGGTTTTACCTGTGCCGCTCTGAGTGAGCGTAAGGCCGGCGGTGCTCTCGATGGTGTCCGCGCGGAGTGTTCCGTATGCCATGTTCTTAGAGGGTTAGAGGCTTCCGAGCCATGCTTGGACCGTGAGAGCGGTGCTGGTTCCACCGCCGCCGCCGCCTGTGTCAGCCAAGTTGTCGACCGTCCAGGTTGTATCAACGGGGATCGTAACGATTACCCCCGCGTCTATGTCTACCTCATAGAAGCTGACCGCGTAGTACCCGCTGAACAGAGTCGTCGAGGCGGTGATGACCTTCTTGCTATACGCTACATCGCTGCTGACGTCTGTGAAGCTTAGTACGCCGCTGCCGTTGGTGATGAGGGCCTGCCCGTTTGTCCCGTCAGTCCCCGGCAGCGTGAATGTGATACTGGAAGTGACGGTAGCCGGCGCTTGCAGAGCCACGTAGTGGGATGAGTCCGAATCAGCTAGCCTCAGATCCCCCTGGGAGCCGATCTGGACGTTGGACCCGTCGAAGGTGAAGTTGGCCGAGCCGGCCAGGGTCCCGCTGCTGTTGTACTGAACCTGTGTGTTCGAGCCACCAGCTGAGGCGGCACCCGGACTCACCCAGCCCAGGGCCCCGGAGCCATCGGTCTTTAAGACTTGGCCGGATGTCCCGTCCGTGGCCGGGAGCGTCCACAGGACGTCGGAGCCGATCGAGGCTGGGGCCTGGAATCCGACGTAGTTGGCCCCGTTCGCCGTCGCCTCGTAAAATCGCAGATCAGCCTGGTTCGACAGGTCGATCGCGGTCGAGACCGTGTAGTTCGTCGACGTGACCGACGTCAGGCCGGTGAGCGTCGTCGACGAGGAGCCGAGGCTGATCGCGGTGGAACCGATCGTTGTGGCTCCCGCCACGTACCAGGCTGACCCGTCCCAGATTTTTAGCAGATGCGTGCCCGAGTTGTCGAGCCACATTTCACCAATACTATTGCCGGACTGCCCGGCCGGGGAGACGTTCGGCGCCGTGCCGCCCACCTCGGTGGGCCCGATCTTGCGCACGTTGCCGGCGTCGTCCTCGAAGAAGAGACCCGGAGTACCCTGGTCGTAGTTCAGCGAGAGCTCGCCTATGTCTAGCTGGGCTGCCGTCGGGCGCTTGTTCGCCACCGACGACCTCTTCAGCAGGAAGTTTACTGCCATGCTTGGCCCTATGTAGGGGCTTACGAAAAGAGGGAGCTATTTAGCTCCCCCGTGACTTACCCAGATTGTAAGTGCTCCGGCCCGTCAGTACGTCCCGGCGTCGAAGCTGCCTCCCGTGACCGGGGCGATGTCGCTGGTGAGGATCTCGCGGTAGGTCACCGCGCCGGACGAGCCGTTGGGAGCCATCAGAGCGCGGGAGGCCGCGACGCTGGAGCCGTTCGCTCCGGTTCCGCCGTAGGTCGTCCCGACGATCGTGCCGTTCCAGGTGCCGGTCGTGATCGTGCCGAGAGTCGTGATGCTGCTCTGGCCGACATAGGTCGACTTGATCTGGAGGTTGTCGGAGACGATGTCCAGCGTGACGCTGTCGACGTTGACGTCGAGCGTGTTGCCGGTCTTCGACAGGCCGTTGCCCGCGGTGATCTGGCCCGCGCCGGAGAACTGGTCCCAGGTCACGGCCGTCGTGCCCAGCGTGCCGCCCGGGTCGACCGTGCAGACGTAGCCGTTGTCGGCGTTGGACGAGCCGCTCTCGACGAACACGAACGCGGAGACGAGCTCGTCCCACGTGTCGGCGTCGCTGGAGCGCGCCCACGCGCCGGCCTTCACGAGGTAGATGCCGTTCCCGGACTGCGTGCTCTGGTTCTTCACCAGCACGCGGTCGTCGACGGAGAGGGCCACGCCGTCGACCGTCTGGGTGCCGCTCAGCGTGATGTTGGCCGTGGTGGCCGCGCGGACCGAGGCCTTGACGTCGAGACCCTGGGCGACCTGGTCGACGTAGTTCTTCGTCGCGGCGTCCTGCGCGGACGCCGGGTCGGCCAGGTTGGTGATCTTCTGGCTGTTCAGCGAGACCGATGCGGTCGGGGCCGCCATCTGGTCGAGGCGGTTCGTCTGGACGCCGGCGTCGAAGTCGGAGACCTGCGTGTGCAGGATGTCGATCGTCGCGTTGGCCGCGGCGGTCAGCCTGCCCTGGGCGTCGACCGTGAAGGTCGCGACGGACGAGGCCGAGCCGTAGGCCGCCGGGGTGACGGCGGTGTTGTCCAGGTTGATCGTGACGGTCGTGCTGCCGGCCGTTGACGTCAGGCCGGTGCCGCCGGAGATCTGGAAGGTCTGGGACGTCGGCGTCGCGGTGCCCGTGTCGCCGGTGATCGACTTGACGACGGTGACCTCGTTGACGGTTCCGTAGAGAGTAACGGCGCGGACTTCGCTCCAGCGCAGGGCCGCGGTGCCGAGCGTTTGAGCATTATCGGACGATGGATTGATCGCCGAGTCGACCCGGCCCGTGAAGGTCACGGTGTCTGAGGTCGCATTACCCAGGTCGACGTCGCCGTTCAGCGTCAGGGTGCCCGAGGCCGTGAGGCTCGTCAGGTAGACGTTGTCGATGTATGCGTTGGCGACCTCGGTGCCGCTGGCCCCGATGTTGAACGTGGAGTCAGAGCCGGGGACCAGGTGCCCGCTGCTGTTGATGTTCCAGGCGGTCGTGCCCTCGGTCACGAACGCGATGTTGCCGTTGGCGCCGGTGTCGGTGACCGTCACCGAGCTGTTGCCCTGGCTGATGTCGTTGGTGCGGGCCTCCTGCCAACTCAGGACGCCGGCGCCGTTGGTCGACAGGACCTGGTCGGCGGAGCCGTCCGCGGCCGGGAGGGTCCAGAGGACGTCGCCGGCGATGCTCGCGGGGGCCTGGAACCCGACGTAGTTCGAGCCGTTGGCGGTGGCCTCGAAGAAGCGCAGGTCCGCCTGGTTCTCCAGGTCGATGTCGGACGTCGCGTTGAGGCTCGCAGAGGTCAGCGTGTTCAGGCCGCTGATGGTCGTGGTGGCCGCGGCGCCGAGCTCGACGCTCGTGCTGCCGATCGTCACCTTGCCGACGTACGCGAAGGCGGTGCCATTGTAGATCTTCAGCGCGGCCTGGCTGTTGCCGCCTGTGTTGGCGGTGTCGTACCAGAACTCGCCGGTCGTGTTGCCGGCCGAGCCGCCCGACGCGGGCGTGGCGTTCGGCGCCGAGCTGCCCACCTCGGTCGGGCCGAGTTTAATGATGTTGTTGCTCTCGTCCTTGAAGAAGGCCCCGGGGGTCCCGCTGTCGATGTTGAGTGCGACCTCGCCCGCCAGCAAGCCGGCGGCCGTTGGCCTCTTGCTCGCTACGTCCGAGCGAAGGTGTTGAATCTTGACTGCCATGGCTTGTTAGAAGGGTCCTTGGTCGATGATGTCAATCTCGTTGGAGGCGTTCGCGGTCACGCCGTTCCCCGGCTGGAGCGCCGTGACGCCGCCGCCGCTAGTGGCGGAGACCCATGACGCCGGCCCGCTGGGCGGCACGACGTAGATGTAGAAGTTGGGCACCGGGTTCACCGTCAGCCACATGTCCCCGTTGGAGGGATTGGCCGGAGCCGTGTCACCGACGAACACCCTCGAGGTGTTGTCCCACTTCGTGCCGTCCCAGGCCTGCAGCTTGGCGGCAGTCGGGTTCCAACGCACCGACCCGGCCGCGCTCCCGCTCGCGGGGGAGTCGACGACCTTGGGCACGATGAGCTCTGCGTAGTCGGTCGCGGATCTACTTATATTTACGCTAGCGCCCACCATATTCAGGTTGCCCGACATGGTGTCGCCGTCGACTCGCACGCTGCGGAGCCCGTAGCGGACCCACCCCTTGCCCGGGGTGCCGCCCTCGACCAGTACGGCCCCACCCTCGTCCAGGCGAAGGTCGGACTGGTTGCCGACGTACATGTAGATGTTGGCGTTGTTGTTCGCCAGGTCGAAATTGCCCTGCGAGAGGTTGAAGGCGATCTGCCCCGGCTCTAGGTCGGTCGGGTGCTCTCCCGCGTTGAACGTTCGTAGGTTCTGGATCGTCGCGAGGGTCATCGCCGGCCTCCCGTCACACCACTGCTCGGATGCAGGCCACGCCGCTGCCGGCGACCCTGTATAGACCGCCCATCGGCACGCCGCCCGCGAGCGCCGCGGCCTGGTCGGAGTACTGCGTGAGCTCGCTCACCAGCGCGTCGACGACGGCGTCGGAGTCCAGGTTGGCCACGGGCGGTGCCACGGTCGCGCTGACCCACTGGGCGCCGTCGGCGTCCACGTAGCGGATGAACAGCTGGCCGAGGTTCGAGTTCCACCACAGGGCCCCCTCGGTGGGGGCTGTCGGCGGCAGGGAGCCGATGTAGACGGGTCCGACGGCGTCGGCCGCGGAGATCGCTATCCAGCTGGTGATCGACGAGTCCCACCGCCACGACTGGTCGCCGACAGTGTAGATCTGGCCGTTGGTGGGGCTGGACGGGAAGTTGAGTGCCATCTTGCGTCAGGAGGTCTGGGAGTTGCCGGACACGATCGTCGCCGCGTCGTCCGCGGGCTGCTGAGGCGTGCGGCCCTCGTTGGTGGACGAGGCGCGCCAGTTCTGGTCGTTGTTGTTGACCTCGGCGTTGATCCGGTTGTAGCGCCAGTCCCTCGTGAGATCCCCGGCGGAGTCGGTCCACCAGCCGCTGAGGCCCTTGCCGCTGACGCCGTTGTAGTACTGCGGCACGCGCCAGGACCGGAGCAGGCCGGCCAGCGAGTTGATCGCCATCTCGGAGTCCGGGCGCACGGCCATGTTGTAGGTCGTGGCGGCCTCGAGCTCCTTGATGCAGCGCTCGTAGTCCTTGAGGACGTCCTCGCGGCGGCGGACCGTGTCGAGGTAGTACCTGGCGATGATCAGCGAGGTCCGGCGGCGGTTGGAGCTCACGAGGAGCTTGCCGGCCTTGGTGGACTGGTTGATGTAGGAGTCGATCAGCGCGTTCGCGTCCTGGATCGCCATCATCAGCCGCACCTCGTTGGGCTGCGTCGCGTCGGCGTCGTCGATGTTGGTAATCTGGATCGCCTCCTTCAGGCCGTAGGCCATGACGAAGTCGTCCACGCCGGCCGTGCGCGGGTTGGCCGGCCTGTCGCGCCTGGAGTACGGGGCGCCGTCGGCGTACGCGCCGAGGTTGGAGTCGGCCTCCCAGCCGATCCCGTGCTCGCTGATCTTCAGCAGGTTGCGGCACGGGAACTTGAATAGCGCCCTGACGACGTTGCGCCTGACGGTCGCCACGCTCGCCCCGGACTTGATTGGCGCGCGCAGTGCCA